>Ga0209272_10000981_pt1 | contig 19496 bp, 14 predicted proteins | sample tdDd002_FD_187125 | JGI IMG/M metagenome (GOLD analysis project Ga0209272, IMG submission 187125) | Marine sediment microbial communities from the Atlantic coast under amendment with organic carbon and nitrate - tdDd00.2 (SPAdes)... | ecosystem: Environmental > Aquatic > Marine > Coastal >... | reverse complement strand
CACCGATGAACGCCCCTCGGGAGCCATATACGATGAACGGCGTTTAGGCTCTTGCAATCGAGTACCTAATAACTCGGGATCAGAAAGGTACTGCCATGTGTTATCGGAGATATTTTCTGTTTCCATCGGCATATTTATAAAGCGTAATGCCCTAAATTCCAGTCCGCTATCAAACCCTGTGAGTTTACACATCAGCGGCAATGGCAAGGTTGATATCACCTCGTCGCAGTTTAATGAAATCACTTCATCCTGGTGCCGGTATTCAACCGCTTCAATTCGGTTGTTAGCATCGCGTGTCAACCCGCAGACATCGCTGTTAAGCACGATTTCAACGCCCTTCTTTTCCAGTTCTTCGGCCAAACGGGTATACAGCTGGCCAAACCCCCACTTAGGATAACGATACTGACGGGCATAGGTGCGAACCGAAGAGCGACGTCCCGGCAATAAACGGCGCGCCACATCTTTTAGATCCATCAGGCTGATACGCTGCGATGCCCAGTCTCCCGACAAGAAGGCCGGATCAATCCCCCACAGCTTGGCGGTATAGCCTTCAAAAAAATGCTTGTATAACGTAGTGCCGAACCGGCTTTCAATCCATTCGGCAAAGCTGACCGCAGACTGATCTTGCGGTTTAGCCTTAAATAGCTGCTTGCCAAGATCAATAGCTCCTCCAACCAACAGAGGCAGAGGCGCGTTCTTGATTAGATCGACCATCGCCAACGGATATTGATAAATTCGACCACGGTAACGAATAACGCTTTTGCGCTGTGCAAAGAGCAGCTCGTCTCCCATCAACTCGTCAACAAATTCAAGCAATTTGGGGTTTTTAGTGATGAAACGATGGCCACCGAAATCAAAACGGTATTCACCATGCTGGCCGCTGAATGTTTGGGTCGCACACATCCCGCCGACATGATCGTCTCGATCAAGAATGGTGACCTGATAACCGGCTTCGACCAGCTCCCATGCAGCCATCAAGCCTGCAGGTCCAGCCCCGAGTACAGCAATATGTTTGTCTGATGTTATGCTCATGCCTGTTTGTATCCACGATTCCAGAAAAAGACAAAGGTCAGCATATAGCCGCCCCAAACCACGAGCTGCAACAAGCCCGGTGACGAGTTATAGCCAAATAATGCGCGCAGGAAGGTGCCAAATACCCCACGGTCATCGAGAATATGCGAGATATCAAAAAGCTGGGCATGAACAATAGGTAGTACATGGGCGGCCTGTAACATGTTTATGGCAGATGACAACAAACCGGCCGCGATAATGATAATAAATAGACTTGTCCAACGGAAAAATGATCGTAGCGGCACATTTCGGGTACTTTTCAGCATCATCCAAACCAGTGCTATTGACAGGACTAGTCCAGAGATCGCACCGATCAGTGCATCTTGCGTACTGAACTCACCAAAGTTCGAATACATCAAGGCAGAGAAAAACAAAATCGTTTCGAAACCTTCACGCAGCACCGCAAGGGTCGAGAGGAAAACCAGCCCGAGCAGGTTACCGGTACTGACCATATCCGTCAGGTCTTTTTGTACTTGTGCAACTTGATTCTTGGCCTGCTTCTGCATCCAAATAGCCATATACGTCAAAACGACAGTGGCAAATATCAAGATCCCGGCCATCAAATAATTTCGGTAAAGCTCGTTGCTAAACTGATCAACCACCACCTGGAAGACAACCGCAACGGCCAAAGAAAGCAACAAACCGACAAACACGCCGAGGTAAATATACTTGTTGTAATGACGGGCATTCAGCTTGGCGAGATATGACAAAGCGATACCGACTAACAAAAACGCTTCTAACCCTTCGCGCAGGGTAATTAAAAAACTGGCTAACATGGGATCCCCAATGTAAATAAATTCAATGTAATACGGCCTTTCTGGCTCTTATCGACGACGAAACTTGTTCAGATTCAATACACTCCATCTCATCGCATGGCGAAACACGAGTGGTGCCAGCAGCCATGATGAATAAAAGTGCACGTCCTGAATGAAAACACCTAATGTATTTCCCGGATTACCATAAAAAAACAGATAAAACCCGCTGAGGCAGCAAGCAATCAGCAGCCATTCGATTGCAGTCCCAGTTTGGCGCAGGAAAGGCTTGTTGCTAGAGGTGATCAAACGCCGGTGTGCGGCCCAAAATGCGCCGACAATAACAGTAAATAACGTGGCACCAACCACCATATGTACCAATAATGTCCAGCGTTCTAGCTGCCAGCCGACACCAACAACATCCCACAGCAGCAATCCGCTAAAAAACATCACGTACAGCAGTGACTCTGCCCATTTATGATGGTAAGCCAAGCGTTGCCACCGTAGGTTAAATCCACCAGCAACAGGCTTTTGATCTGAACTCAGGGATACTGACATAACTACAACCTATGTATGAATGAACACTTTCTACGCGGATATCATTCTAAATATCAATAATTTAAATAGTGACGAAACGACAAAGGCAGCGACTTAACATCGCTGCCTGATCAGTAACAAGTAAGCTTACCCTTTACTTAACGCTGGCCTTGTTGGCCATGGTCATTGCAGTACCGAACTTGCCACCCGCAGCGATAATCTGGTGAACACCGTCCTCGTCGGTATCAGTAGAACTGCTACCTTTGATTTGGTTTTCGCCAGAATCACCCATCCACTCGGCAAGCTGCATACCGCCGTTAATAACGCCACGGAACCAGCTTACATAACGGTCCGTTAGTGCTGTTAACTCCAGCGCAGGCTCGTTTTCGCCTTCTTCATTTTTCAGGTGAAGAATTGCTTCACGTAGACCGCCTGAGATAGCCGCTTCAGTATATGGGGTATGAATCGTTGCTTTACCCGGTACCGTTGCCCATGTGTCGATATTCTCATCAAACATGTTTTTCTCTACCGCAAGGTAAATTGAACGTGCTGCCTGCTTGTATTTCATATCATCAGTTGCAAGGTATGCCGCAACCAAACCACGAATCGCTGCAAACTGCGCATCCAGTGATTTTTCTTTTGTTAGCTTGTTAACGGTATTCAGAGTCAGGCCATCAAACACCAGACCGTCTTTGCCTGTTAGCTGGTTGACAATGAAATCAGCCTGGCCTTTGATCATTGCCAATGCCTCTTTACCAGCAGCCGTCTTCAGATCGACATCGCCAGATTCCGCCGAGGCGTAACCAACTGGCAAAGCATCTTTTGCACGCTGGTAGATAGACAGTGCAACAAGAGAATATGCCGCGTCGTAGGTATCGACCTTGCTGCCCTGCTTGCCATTTTTGTACTCGGTAACAAATGTACCCTGCTCTTTGTTGTAGTGCAGAGCAGCAATATTTTTGAACAGCAGATTAGAGATATTGTTAGCCAGTGAGAATGCATCACCAGCGACTACATCATTGCTCTCGCTCGCATCGGTATTGGCTGCTGGCGCTGCGGCAAATGGCGCACCATCGAACACAGCCAGGAATGCAGGGTTCTGAGCGCTATTCGCCGTACGCTGATCACTGTATGCGAAGAATTCCGCAACAGGCCATAGTGCTGACCAAGTATCACGCAGTGTTGACGCGCTGTCTGTCACTTTCAGGCCGGTGATAGATTTCACACCGTTGCGAGTACCTTCAGTCACGGCAACTTTATGCGCAAACCAGATAGGTCCTTTGGCAGGGTCGTAATCCGGGCCAAATTTAACGCCCAGACGCTTACCGTCAAAGCCAAGCTGCTGTTGCATGATTTGCAGCTTATCAATAGACATTTCAGTCAGCATCATGCCGTTAAAGCCATCGGCAGCGGAAACGCCGAGGCTGTGCTTGCCATCGAGATCCATTGTCGCGGACTCAGCTTCAACTTCTTCGTCTGTCGCAGTAACGTGCATACCACCAAGGAAATCTTGAGACCACATCACTTCTTTCAGAAGAATGCCGCCTGTCGCTGCCGGATTAAACGACTTATCAAATGTCGTTTCATCCCAGGCTAATGTTTTGTAATCGCGGAAGTAGGCCGGAACAACCGTCTGAACGTTTTTGCTGTTGCCTTTTGCAGTAACAATTTCCACTTCGTCACCATTTACCGTGGTGATATCTGGTTTTTGTACAAACTCCGGGCTACCTGAAGCATAAGGGATAGAAATGGGGTACATGTTCTGCGGAATTTCGCTCGCCGGGAAGCCCACAGCTGCGGCCATTTCGATAACACGCTTACCTAGATCTGCCAACTGGCCGCCACGAGCACGGTTAACCGGACCATTGACAAGGTGTGGACCCATTGTCGATTGGTAGTTAAGTGCATACATCGCTTCTTCAGAATACTCGTAGCTTTCAATACCAGCAGCAAAATCAAAAGGTGTTGGATCATTGGCCAAATTTGGATCGAGTACATCCAAATCCAAGCCAAGTGACTCAGCTAGCGGTTCACCCGACAGCTCAAATTCGGTATAGGCTAAAAAGCTTCCTGCTGGTTGATGTGTTTTATCTAAGATTTTCACTTGGGCTGTCGCACTCGCAGCTGTTGTAAACACAGCAGCCGCAACAGCAACACTAAGAACTGACTTCTTCACTACTTTTCCTTCTTATTCTATCCATTTACAACGAATGTAAATTGAGAATTATTATTGGACAGGATCTAAAACGAGAACGATTTGCATTCTATATGTTTCAGAATGTAAATCAAGGTAGTGAGAGTAATTATCATTTTTATTCTTGATCAAAATCAACATTTAAAATACATGTTATAAATCAGCGTGCATATTATTCATTTTCTTTCTATTTACGACCAACGCTCATCATTTCTTTAAAAAACAAACTAATAGATAAAAAAATAGGGAGCCAAGCCCCCCTGTCATTAACCCACTGTGATATTCGAGTATATATTCCTTCATCACATTTCCTTTGTACTGCAAAATACCTCTATATAATGGATTTATCATAATAATTACGCACAAGAGAGTTTAGATGCCTTCAAGTCTACCCAAAGGCTTTAGCCGCCCATTTTTAAAAGTATTTCACATTCTCGAAGCAATTCTCCTCGTCGCGATCACCCTTGCGACCATTGCCGCTATGGGAACAGAATTTATTCATGTCTATACGAATAAAGAAATAGCATTGACCGATATCCTGCTGATGTTTATTTACCTGGAAGTGCTTGCCATGGTCCAGCAGTTTGTCACCAACGGTAAAATCCCGGTCCGCTACCCGATCTATATTGCGATTATGGCTATCGCCAGATACATCACTCTCGGTATGAAAGAGCTCGACGGATTATTCGTCGTCTGGTTGGCATTGGCAGCGTTCATTCTGGCAGCTGCCACCTTAATGATCCGTATTGGTCACCATTACTGGCCGTATGAACGTATTACAGATCCGACGAAAAACCTGCCTGATGACTAATTTTACAACATAGCATACTTAAAAAGTGCAAACTAAAGGGAGCCTCTGCTCCCTTTGTTATGATCAATTTGTACACGATCATTGCCTCACATTTTTCTGATGCTTCTTCCTGTAAAACTCCAGAGCCCGCTCCAGCGCCCTTTCGTGCATCTTTTCTCTTAATTTTTCGTAATCGACCTTTTTATCCATAAGCTTTCCCAGTAGTAAACAGAGAACATCTAACCTACAAGACTAAGCTTAGTATAATACGCTGAACTATATGACTTTTTCTTTATTTACTTAGTAGAAAATAAGACTGGCATGTCAAAATGGTATACAAACACTGTATTAAACAACAAAAAAATGCCAGCCAGATCAAACTGGCCGGCATTGAAAGCATACTTTTTTCTATGTTTATACAATCACTTGGGCAATGGTATAACCGATAGTACACGCCGACACCACACCAATAAGGCCCGGTGCCATAAAGCTATGGTTGAAATACCATTTACCGATTTTAGTCGTACCCGTTACGTCGAAATTACAGGTCGCAATATCAGACGGGTAGTTTGGAATGAAAAAGTAACCATAAGTCGCAGGCATCAAACCAATTAACAGTGCTGGATTTAATCCCATCGCCAAACCAACCGGCAGCATCATACGCGCTGTCGCTGCCTGACTGTTTACGACAACGGACACAATGAATAGTGCCAGCGCAAAGGTCCACGGATAGCCCTGAACCATTTCGGTAATGCCCGACTTAAAGGAAGGCATCGCATACTGGAAATATGTATCACTCATCCAGGCAATACCAAAGATCGCAATAGCTGCCACCATGCCGGACTTAAACACGACGCCTTCAGGTACTTTCTGAACATTGGTACGGGTAACCAACAAGATCAAACCACCGAATGCCAGCATCATCATCTGAATAATGACAGACATTTTAATCGGCTTGGCATCACCAATCGTTCGGATCTCAGGCACCATCGCCACAACAACGATAGAAGCCAGTGCCAGAATGAAAAGTAAGACCGCATGCTTAGCTGACGCCGGTAGCTTTTCATCAAGCGAGGTCGAAGTGGTATGCAAAATCTTATCACGCCACAGCGGATCTCTCAGACGGCGCTGATACTCAGGATCCTCATCCAAGTCTGCTCCACGGCGAAGGCTGTACAATGATAGCAACAGTGTACCAATCAACGTCGATGGCACTGTTACCATCAAGATCGTTAGTAGATGAATGCTGTCTTGGATACCAGAAATCTGCGCCAGATAATACACAACCGCGGCAGAGATCGGGCTGGCAGTAATCGCCAACTGGGAAGCTACCGAAGAAGCAGCCATCGGGCGTTCTGGTCGGATACCATTTTTCAGCGCAACGTCACCGATAATAGGCATAATTGAGTACACCGCATGACCGGTACCCAGCATAAATGTCATGGTGTACGTCACCAACGGACCAAGGATAGTGACACGCTTGGGGTTGCTGCGCAAAATTCGCTCGGCAACTTGCAACATGTACTTCAGACCACCTGCCGCTTCCAGAATCGAAGCACAGGTCACAACCGCAAGAATAATTAGCATCACAGTGATAGGCGGTGATGTCGGCGGCATCCTGAAAATGAATACTTCAACCAACAGGCCTAGGCCAGAAACAACACCTAAACCGATACCACCAAAGCGACTGCCAGCATACAACACGAGAAGCAGGAATAAGAATTCCAAATACAGCATACTCGTTATCTCCCTATATCGAAAAACGCAGATCTCACAATGAGACCACCAATACTTTAGGGGTAGATTGCCAGCAGTATTAAGCTTTGATTTTGATGAAAGTCAAATAAAAACGGCTATTGACCAATGACTCACTGTTGTGTGAAGACCACCTAGAAAATGGCATACTGTAAAGATATATGTGCTACATGTTTTGCTGCATATATTCACCGTTTATTCAATTGTATGCAACATGCTGTAGGGCATTTTTTTTGTGCTATATGATATGTCGCCTGTCAGTATTGCAATCCATTGCTAGCGCTCAGGGTTAAACATCTGACTTACTTGGCTTAGAACACTCTTTGGCATGGCACAGGTTAGCATCTATATTTTGGTTTCCCAGCAACCGCAACCACAACGCCGGTAAGTGCTTAGGCCGGACATTAGGGCTCTCAAGCTGAACAGGGAGCGCAGAAGACCAAGTACCGTCACCTTCGAGGGTGGCGAACACAAACTGAAATGGCAAGTAATCGACCATCCCCAGACGCAGATCAGTGACAGTCAGGCTATCCCCTACCTGCTCATATTTTACAAACTGACGAGTAAAGTCCTCTAACATAACAAGATGCTGTGGTTTTTCTTCCAGCTTCCACTGCCCGCGTTCCTTGGCTATAAAATCGATAGTGACCTCGTCATCGAGCAAGGATGTTAAGCCTTCCCAATAGGTATCACCATCTAACACCACAACACGCCACAGTACGGTATTGACAGGCGTCGGGGTGATAAAAACAGGTTTACCTGCCATAGGAGTATCAGCCAGCTGACTCTGTACCCTATCTTCAATAACATTGAGTGCGATAACTGACCAGAGTAGGTACAGGCTGGATATCGCCAGTCCAATACCGCACAACCTTGCCATTTTTCTTCGCCATAACAAACTCGCTGCAACCACCACCAGTAACGGAACAGTATAGAGCGGGTCGATAATAAAGATGCTGGAGACAGCCACACTAACCGAAAGAGGCCACAACAGTTGTGTACCGTATGAGGTAAAAGAATCCAATAACGGGTGTGTAATAAGACAAGCGGCCACTAAAAACCATAACTGGTTAAAGCTAAAAGTTGTGGCTCGCCACTTTTGCCAACACCATGCCAGCAAAAACGAAAACGGTAACAGGACAAGTATCGAATGGCTGAAGCCGCGGTGTTTCACCATATCCGATACGGGATCACCATAGCTCACAAGCACATCCAGATCTGGCAGGGTACCGAGGGCGGCCCCGGCCAATAATACTTTTGGCGAACATTTCTTGCCTGCCACCAAGCCCGCAACAGCGGCACCTAACGCGGCCTGAGTAATTGAGTCCAAATTTTCTCCTTTTCGACCAGGTTATATAATATTTTTATGGTCTTCATCCTCGGCTGATTCGGCACACCTTACCAAACTTACGCACCAAAGAACAAAAAGCTCAGTACGAGTAAAGTAAACAAAAGTAAAAATATGGGTTTGGTCGCAGTTCAGCCAAACTGAATTCGCTACTTTAAATCAGGCAACATCAATTCACTCTGACAAAGGGAAGATGTATATGCCAACAAAAGTTTCTGAATACATGACACGAAAAGTCATCACTATCCAGCCTGAAGCCGGTCTCCGTGAAGCCTTCTTTTTAATGCGCGATGAAGCTATCCGCCATTTACCCGTCACAAATGAAGCAGGCGAACTGATAGGTATTGTCAGTGACCGCGAACTCCGCCGACCGGGCTGGGTTGATGAATCACCGGATATCGGCCATGAATACGACCTAACCGATGATCTGCATATTGGTGATGTCATGATCAGAGATATTGTACACGTTCGTACCTATGACACGCTGACCAAAGCTGTCAGAACCCTGCTTGACTATCATGTGGGGGCGGCGCCTGTGTTGGATAAAACAGGGGATTTGGTCGGAATACTGTCAGCTGTTGACCTGCTCAAAGCCTTCCAGAACACACTGGAATCACAAAAATCGAGCAAAAAGAACAAGAGCCTTGCCTGACGCATTAATATCGTTAGACCATGCGTTTCACCAAGAAAAAAGGCTTGCCAGGATGGCAAGCCTTTCAGTTTAAAGCGTTAGTTAAATAACCCTTTCAATAATTTATCGGCTACCTTCTTAACATCGTCATCTTTGGCCTTGTCACCCAGTAACTTTTCAAGCCCGCGCTCGACTTCCTTATGGGCTTTTTCCTCCAGCTTGTTGTTTTGCTTCAGAAGCCCAGCTAGATCCATCGAGAACTTAGGTTCCGTCCAGTCACCTTTGACATCAATCGGCAGCGTTAAATCGGCAACTTCATCGACTTGCTTGCCACCTTGACCTTTGCTGGTTGCAACAACCGAGGTATTCACCTTGAAATCAATCGCTTCACTAACAAGATTAGTCTGACCTTTACCTGCTATACGCAGCAGCGGAGAATCAAGATCCAAATTAGTCGTTGATGCCTTGCCCGAGCCCAGCTTGATCGTTGCTGTCAGTCCAGAGAAATCTGTTTTCTTCTCTTCTTTTACATACTCGGCTTTCTTGCCTTTCAATGTTGCTCTGGCTTCACGGATCATCTCAGGCACGTTCACCCCGTAAACCGCCCCATCGGCAAACTTGATATCCACAGTACCGGCAACATTCTCTCGGATACGTTTTTCGGCCAATCCAGTACCGGCCAGACTCATCGTGATATTACCTTTACCGGCGAGTACATCATTGTCGACAACATCAACCATCAGCGGTTGGATCTGTACTCCACTGATCTTGTTAGTCACTTTATAAGTTGGCAGCTTACCGTTGGCATTCAACATAGCTTGCATTTTAATGCTACCGTCATACAGATCAGCGTCTAAGTGGTTAAGCTTAAGTACCCCTTTGGCGACTTTCACATCCACCAGCACATTGGCCAGCTTGGCGTTGGCGGCTTTAAATTTACCTAGCTTCACCGTGCCTGCAACATCAAGGCTCTTCAGGGCCGACAGGTCTGGTTCTTGGTTCCTGTCTGCCGCAGGGGCGGCCTCCGGAGCGGTACCGGCGGTTGTCGAACCTACGTCTTCTGCTCCGGCTTGCGACGATGTTTCTTTCTTGTCGAGGCCGAGGAAAGCATCTAGGTCAATGTTGTCACTGTTAACGGCAAAGCGGATCACCGGAATATCAGCCGTCTTGAACGAAGCGTTTCCGTTCACACTGATCTCATCAACATCCGCCTTAAACTGCGACAAGGTCGCCATGCCCTTATTGACGTCATAGTCAGCATCGGCACTTAGCTTGACTGCCATTTCTGGGCGAGGCAATGTGGCCCCTTTCAGGCCTGACTCCAGTGCCAACGCCTGCAGCTGAACAAAATCAAAGGCCTCACTGAGCTTCAAGCGTGTTTCGCCCTTAGCATCAAAAGCAAGATCAGGCACTTCCCCTGTTACAGCAAATGTGACTGCCGACCAATCACCTGCTTTGAACTTATCCATGGTTACTGTCAGCGACTGGATATCATTCAGTTTGTCTTTTGCCGTTGCAGACAATTGCAGATTCTTCAGCTCGGCATTATTCATCTCCGGCACGATAAATAGCTCAGAGGCGCCGTTAGCAGTAAAGGCCAGCTCGCCATTTTGGCCAGCCACATCAAACTCGGCCTGGGTCCATTCGCCAGGCGCAAACCGGCTCAGGGTAAAGTTCAGCGCGCTGATGGCAGTAAAAGTCCCGGCTTGATCATCACGGATCTCGGCACTGGCATTGACTAACTCAACGCCTTCAAGGCTGATTGTCCATGGCTCGGCGCCACCTTGATTCTGTGGGGCTGTTTCCGTAGCTGCAGTTGGCTGATCAGCGACTGTATTATTTTCAGCTTGCTTGCTTGATTGGCCTAAAGCATCAAGGTTATTCACCCCATCTTTGCGAGTCTGGATAAACACCCGACCATCCTGCAAGCTAATGTGCCCGATCTCAAGATGACGAGAGAACAAAGGCACAACAGATACAGAAAGCTCAGCGCTGCCCAGCTGAATCAAATTTGGCTCGGCAAACCCTTCCGGATTACGAAACTCTGTCTGGCCTAGCGTAAAACCTATACTCGGAAAGAAACGCCAGCCAATGTCACCGCGGATCACCAACTCTTGGCCTGTGGCTTTCTTTACCTGCTCGGCAAGTAATGGCTTAAACTGGTTAGGGTCGACCAATGCCAACAATGCACCAACCCCCACTACGATAACAATTACAATTGCCAGTACGGCATACAAAAGCTTTTTCATCGTGTCCTCGTGTTATCCGTCCACATTGAATTGGGTTATACCCAAGCGACATCTTCTTGGGGTTGCTTGGCTATACGACAGCGAATAGAACTATAAGTTTTTAATTATCTGTGATTAAAGCAAAAAAATAGGCAGCCGTTAAGGCTGCCTATTCAAATATCATCATTATCAATTCAAGACTGACAGTCTCAACCTTGTTTGGCTGGTTCTTATGATTTCAGCAATTTGGCAATATGCGCTTTCAACACGTCAATCGCAATACGGTTTTTTCCGCCACGAGGAACGATAATATCGGCATATTGTTTAGACGGTTCAATAAACTGCATGAACATAGGACGCACCGTCTTTTGGTACTGCTCAAGTACCGATTCCATTGTACGATCACGTTCAGCCACATCACGCTGCAAGCGACGCAGCAGACAGATATCCAGTGGAGTATCCATAAAGACACTTGCATGCATGATCTCGCGCAGGCGAGGATCAGTCAGTAGCAAGATACCTTCCAGAATAATCACCTTTTTCGGTGTCATTGGTGTGGTTTCTACCAGACGCGTGTGTTCGCTGTAGCTATACTGCGGCACTTCTACCGCATTACCTTCAACCAACATCTGCAGATGATCACAGAGTAAGTTGTGATCAAGCGCATTCGGGTGATCGTAGTTAGTTTTGACCCGCTCTTCCATGCTCAGGTGACTTTGATCGCTATAGTAACAATCTTCCGTGATAACACCGATCTGATGATCGCCGACCTTTTCTTTTAGCTCTTTGTAAACTGTACTGGCAATCAGGCTTTTACCGGACGCAGAAGCGCCTGCGATACCGATAATTACGCATTGGTGAGAGTTTTCAGACATATCAGAAAGCACCTGTAAGACAACGTAGCGAGGTGGAAATACTCATTTAAACAACTATCTGCCATTTGATGGCTAACCAGATAATTGTGCGAATAGGTATAATTAAACCGCCTGATTATAGGGATTTACGCGGCCAGATGCCAGCAAAAATGCGACATCTAGCACTATTGGTTATAAACCTTTCAGAATTGTTGCAAGTAAAGGTTTACATTGTACGAATTGCAATCTGCTCAGCAACAGGCTCACCCTGCCAGAATAAGCGGCTGGCAACCTGCCCAGCCAGGTCAATGTAGGCGCTAGCCTGCTCCGAATCAGGTGACGATGCGACCGTTGGTTTGCCGCTATCAATATCTTCACGAATCTTAATATGCAGAGGGAGTTGCGCGAGCAGTGGCACAGAGTAGTTCTTTGCCATGCGCTCTGCCCCGCCGGTGCCAAAAATCGCCTCGTGATGGCCGCAATTACTGCAAATATGATAGCTCATGTTTTCGACAACGCCCACAACAGGAACATTGACCTTGTTAAACATATTGATCCCCTTGATGGCATCAGCCAAAGCCAGATCCTGCGGAGTGGTAATAACCACAGCACCTGTTACCGGGATCTGCTGGGCCAGCGTAAGCTGGATATCCCCGGTACCTGGTGGCATATCAATCACCAGATAATCAAGATCCGGCCACCAGGTCTCTGTAATAATTTGGGTAAGTGCCTTTGAAGCCATCGGCCCGCGCCAGATCGTTGCACTGTCAGCAGGAACCAGATAACCGACCGAATTGGTGAACAATCCACACGACTCTATCGGCATCATCATCTTACCGTCAGGAGATTGCGGCTTCTCATCGACCGTACCCAGCATCATCGGCACTGATGGGCCATAGATATCGGCATCTAGCAACCCCACTTTGGCACCTTGTTTTTGTAGTCCCAATGCCAGGTTAACCGCTGTGGTCGATTTGCCTACCCCGCCTTTGGCAGAGCTAACCACAATAATATTCTTCACCCCTTTCAACGGTGACTTGTCTCCGGCAGCCAGAGGCGCAACTCGGGTAGTCACAGTAAAAGTCATGCTCTGCGCGACATGGTGGAGCTGCTGCTGTGTAATAATCCAATGCTCAAGCAGCTCGGTTACTGATCCCGCAGCAAACGGCAAGGTGATCGATACGACACCTTGTGCTGATACCGATACCACATTCGGTGTTTCGGCCCACTCATGATGCAGCCACGGATGCTCGAACTGATTAAGCCATCGGCAAATATCAGCAACACTCTCAAATCGGATCATTGAATCACTACTCATCATTTTTAGCGCTCCATTCTTATCGTTCCCGTTCATCGTACCACCAAAGCCTATTTATCGCTGCTATTTAGCGGGATTATCACTGGATGATGCTAGGCAACACGCTGTCCATCAGGTAATATTTGAGGCTACGTTTTTTTACCCATCACGAGCGAAATAAGTAATTATGGCTGCAAATCCAAGAAAAATTCTGGTGACCTGCGCCCTGCCGTACGCTAACGGTTCTATCCACTTGGGGCACATGCTTGAGCATGTACAAGCGGATATCTGGGTGCGCTATCAGCGCCTTCGCGGCAACGAAGTTCATTTCATCTGTGCAGACGATGCACACGGCACTCCAATCATGCTTAAGGCCCAGCAGATGGGTATGGAACCTGAGCAGATGATTGCCGAAGTGAGCAAAGAGCACCAGGCCGACTTTGCTGGCTTCGATATTAGCTTTGACAACTACCACAGCACGCATTCCGACGAGAACCGTGAGCTGGCGTCGTTCGTTTACAATCAGCTAAAAGAGAAAGGCTTTATTACTAGCCGCACAATTTCTCAGCTATTTGATCCTGAGAAAGAAATGTTCCTACCAGATCGTTTCGTAAAAGGCTCCTGTCCGAAGTGTAAGGCAGAAGACCAATACGGTGACAACTGTGACAACTGTGGCGAAACCTACAGTCCAACAGATTTGATCAACCCGAAATCTGCAGTCTCTGGCGCGACACCAGTCATGAAAGATTCCGAGCACTTCTTCTTCGACCTACCTCAGTTCGAAGGGATGCTAAAAGAGTGGACCCGATCAGGTGCACTTCAGGATGAAACTGCCAACAAGATGCAAGAATGGTTCGAATCTGGTCTACAACAATGGGATATCTCGCGTGATGCGCCATACTTTGGCTTCGAGATCCCGGGAGAGACAGGCAAATACTTCTATGTATGGCTGGATGCACCTATCGGCTACATGGGTTCATTCAAGAACCTGTGTGACAAACGTGATGACCTGAACTTCGACGAGTTCTGGAACAAAGACAGCTCTACCGAACTTTATCACTTCATCGGTAAAGACATCGTTTACTTCCACAGCCTGTTCTGGCCGGCTATGCTCGATGGTGCCGGTCTGCGTAAACCAAACAATGTATTTGTTCACGGCTACGTTACCGTAAACGGCGCGAAAATGTCGAAGTCAAAGGGTACCTTTATTAAAGCAGGTACTTACCTACAGCACCTAGACCCAGAATGCCTACGTTACTACTATGCTGCGAAACTGAACAACCGTATTGATGATCTTGACCTTAACCTTGAAGACTTCACCCAGCGTGTAAACAGCGATGTAGTGAACAAGATTGTTAACCTGGCATCACGTAATGCTGGCTTCATCGCCAAACGGTTCGAAGGCAAGCTGTCAGACAGCTTTGCTGAACCAGAGCTATATGCTGAGTTTGTTGCGGCTTCTGACCGTATCGCGGAGCTTTTCGAAAACCGTGAATACAGCCGTGCTATCCGTGAAATTACAGCTCTGGCAGACAAAGCTAACCAATACGTTGATGAAAAAGCGCCTTGGGTTGTTGCTAAACAGGAAGGTAAAGATCAGGAACTACAGGAAATATGCTCTGTGGGAATCAACCTGTTCCGCGTCCTGATGACCTACCTGAAGCCTGTAATGCCACATCTGGCAGAACGCACTGAGGGCTTCCTGAACGAAACCCTGACATGGGAAGGTATCGCCCAGCCGCTGACAGGCCACGAAGTCACTAAGTTCAAAGCACTGTTCAACCGTATCGATCCTAAGCACGTTGAAGCAATGCTAGAATCTTCAAAAGAAGATGCAGCAGCAGAAAAAGCAGCCTCTGAATCTGCAGCGAAGCCTACTGGCCCGCTGGCTGAAGAGCCTATCGAAGCAGAAATCGAGTTTGACGACTTCGCCAAAGTTGATATGCGTATTGCGAAGATTGTTTCCTGCGAAGAAGTGCCAAAAGCAAACAAGCTACTTAAATTCCAATTGGATATCGGTGGCGAGATGCGTCAGGTATTCTCGGGTATCAAATCTGCCTACACGCCTGAAGAACTGATTGGCAAGCACACTGTTATGGTTGCCAACCTCAAACCTCGTAAGATGAAGTTTGGCATGTCTGAAGGCATGATCCTGGCTGCTGGCCCGGGTGGTAAAGATCTGTGGATCCTTGAGCCGCACGAAGGCGCACAGCCTGGTATGCGAGTGATGTAAGTAACATCATCATTAAATAAGGAGCTTCGGCTCCTTTTTTATTGCGCTAAACCCACTCACAATAACCGACAGTTTATTCATAGGGGCGATAAACAACTAAATCATCCCTATTTACTTTCAAACTACTGATAGTTCACCGCTTATCTTATTCTCTTAACCTTCTCATTACCTATCAAAGTGCATATCGCTTTACAGAATAATTTATCGACAAGAACAGATGTTAACGACTACTTTTATCATGACGATAAATCACGCTTTTACTAGGTATAAACGCAGGTAACATTCGCTAATTTCGAAGTGGCAGCACAAAAACTGTATAGTTATCAACCAGCAGGTTAATATTTGGTTAATTTTGATGTTTTCAGAACAGCATTCTGTCGTAAAAAGTGTGATCTGAAACATACCTTTTAATTTTGTACGGCATTTTACTTCGCATTAACACCTAAACTGCTGTTAACCTGCTCCGCGCTCTGGTGAATGATTTACAGAGTGAATAATTATAAGGAGTGTTCATTTCATGCCAACACAAAAAAAGAAAATGTCCCTGACTGGCCGAGTGATCCTCGGCATGTTGCTGGGCATCTTGACAGGATTCGCTATTCGCTCCCTTTTTGCAGAGACCTCATTTGTACACGAATATCTAGTGAATGGCCTGTTTGACGTTGGTGGTGCAATCTTCATTGCTAGCTTGAAAATGCTGGTTGTGCCTTTAGTCTTTGTTTCCCTAGTTTGCGGTACCAGTACGCTGAATGATATCAGCACCCTGGGACGCCTCGGGGGCAAAACGCTGTTGTTCTATCTAACAACAACCGCAATTGCTATCACCCTTGCACTAACCATGGGTAACCTGTTCCAACCAGGAGCCGGCGCCGATCTTTCCGCTGCAACGACGTTTGCAGCCAAAGAAGCACCTTCCTTGGGTGATGTGATCATCGGGATGTTCCCGACTAACCCAATCAACTCCATGGCACAGGGCAACACGCTACAAATTATCGTGTTTGCAATTCTATTCGGTGTCGCTATTAGTGCTGCCGGCAAACCCGGTGAACGTATTGCCGCGGTCTTCGCTGACCTCAACGAAGTCATCATGAAGCTAGTTGCCTTGTTGATGCACATTGCACCTTTCGGTGTATTCTTCCTGATGGCGAAATTGTTTACAGGAATCGGCCTTGATGCCATCTACAATCTATTTGGCTACTTCGTGGTATTGACTTGTACGCTGTTAATTCATGGCCTTGTTGTATACAGCACCATGCTGAAAGTGTTCACCGGTTTAAGTCCGAAAGTGTTCTTGAAAAAGATGGAGGATGCAATCATGTTTGCTTTCTCTACAGCTTCATCAAACGCGACAATTCCGGTAACCATGGAAACAGCGACCAAGCGCCTAGGTGTTTCTAACCGCATTGCATCATTCACCGTACCGCTTGGTGCAACCATCAACATGGATGGTACTGCAATCATGCAAGGTGTTGCGACGGCGTTCATTGCACAGGCATTCAATATTGACCTGACAATGGGCGACTACATGGCTGTTATCGTAACCGCCACCCTCGCTTCTATTGGTACAGCCGGTGTACCGGGTGTCGGTTTAATCATGCTGGCAATGGTATTGAGTCAAGTTGGCCTGCCTGTCGAAGGTATCGCGATTATCATGGGTGTCGATCGACTACTTGATATGATTCGTACTGCAGTTAATATCACCGGTGACAGTGCCGTAACGTGTATTGTGGCTAAATCGGAAGGTGAAATGGATCTTGACCGATTTAATGATCCAGCCGCTGGCGAGAAAGATGAAGAAGTACATCTTCACCCGCAAGCTAAAACAGCAAATTTCGACTAAAGACAATTGCTGGCTACGGTTACTTAACCTAACAAAAGCCCCGCAAGGGGCTTTTTGCACCACCCTCTTGCACCATGGCGATACAAACCTGCCCAATCAATGCGCAGTATTCTTTCCTTACAACAAACACCAGCATTAAGATATTGATATTTAATAATAATTAATTTAAATCTACAGTTTTATCAGCGGCACAATTATTGCTGTTCTACCTCTACGATGCATTCTTTATCCTGGAGGGAATATGCTATTCATATCGCTATTCGTTGGGTTTGCTCTTGGCCTTGGCTACTACATCTACCATACAAGACAAAGCAATTCACTACTGCAAAACCGCTTTAATCAAGTGATCGGACTACGCCAGCTTATCCACCTACTACGCTTTCATCGCCGTCAGACCCACCTGCTACTTTATAGCGAAAGAGCAAATGCCGTCGTTGAGCAGCCCTTGAACGAGTCTCTGGCGATTCAGAACCTGCTTCGTACCCTGATAAGCCAGGCGGAACAGTCACAAAGGCCCATGTATCGAATACTGATGAAGCGTATCACCGTTCTGCTAGACGAGTGGCCGCGCTATTCAGTACAAAGAAATCAGGCTGTTCATGGAAAAACGATACGCCACGTCCTGTACCTGATTGATGATACTGTTACCCAGAGCTTACTAGTGACAGACAAAGAACAGCTATTTAAGCAATACCAGTCAGTCTGGCCCATCACCTTAAACGCTATCGATAGCCTAAGCCGCTTTCGACATACAATTTACAATTTTACCCCCAACAGTCTGGCTATGAAGCGCGAGCTCAGACTGCATAGCCAAATCCTACGACGACGCCTGGACCAAATGAGTATCCTGAACAGCGAGCCCGTATCACCGCTTATAGTTGAATCACTATTTGACCAATTCGAAAAAATTGACCTAGACAACTCAAACAATGCCCAAAGCAAAGAACAGCTTTATCACTTTTCACAGCTGGTTTCCGAGACACTTTTCAACCTGTTTGATTTGGTGCTTGCTGACATTGGTAAGGAGATATCAGTCCGGTTGCCTGAACTTCCTATCGATGGAGGCAAGGTTGTACGACTATCAAAACATAACCAAGCAGTTGATTAGCTCCATAAAACAAAAAACCCAGCCTAAGCTGGGTTTTTCTGACTCACAATTGGCAATTAACCGATGTGAGTTTCACCGTTCATGTACTTACGTAGCACTTCAGGGATCATGATACGGCCGTCTGCTTCCTGGTTGTTTTCAAGAATAGCAACCATAGTACGGCCAACAGCAAGACCTGATCCGTTTAGTGTGTGAACAAGCTCTGGCTTCTTCTCAGCCTTACGGCGGAAACGAGCCTGCATACGGCGCGCCTGGAAATCCCACATGTTTGAACAAGATGAGATTTCACGGTAAGTCTCTTGAGCAGGAACCCAGACTTCAAGATCATATGTTTTCGCTGAACCGAAGCCCATATCACCAGTACAAAGAACAACTTTACGGTAAGGTAGCTCTAGTAGCTGAAGTACTTTCTCAGCATGGCCTGTAAGCTCTTCTAGTGCTGCCATTGAGTCTTCTGGCTTAGTGATCTGAACCAGTTCAACCTTATCAAACTGGTGCATACGGATCAGGCCACGAGTATCACGACCGTAAGAACCCGCCTCAGAACGGAAACATGGCGTATGTGCCGTCATCTTAAGAGGAAGATCCGCTTCATCAGTAATGGTATCGCGAACCATGTTTGTCACCGGTACTTCCGCAGTAGGGATCAGTGACATACCAACGCCTTCTTCCGTTGCCGGTTTGGTGTGGAATAGATCTTCGCCGAACTTCGGCAACTGACCGGTACCAAACAAACTATCTTTGTTGACTAGGTAAGGAACATACATTTCTGTGTAGCCGTGCTCATCGGTGTGAAGATCCAGCATAAACTGGGCAATCGCACGATGTAGACGGGCAAATTTGCCCTTCATCACGATA
>Ga0209272_10000977_pt1 | contig 19558 bp, 17 predicted proteins | sample tdDd002_FD_187125 | JGI IMG/M metagenome (GOLD analysis project Ga0209272, IMG submission 187125) | Marine sediment microbial communities from the Atlantic coast under amendment with organic carbon and nitrate - tdDd00.2 (SPAdes)... | ecosystem: Environmental > Aquatic > Marine > Coastal >... | reverse complement strand
CTTATATCTTTACTGCAAACTAACTCACTGATAAAAAAGCACTCAACCTGGGCAACTGCCCATGTTGAGTGCAATCAATAAACAATACGAGTCGCTGTATGCGCCGTTGTATATGCCACTTATTCAGTTATGAAGGATCGAAGCGTCTTGATCTCCTGCTGCCAGATATCCGGGTTGATAGTTTCCAACACCAATGGGATATCATCAAAGCGTTTATCCTGCATCAGATAGCGGAAACAGTCCCAGCCTATCTCCCCTTCCCCCAGGCTATTGTGCCGGTCGAGCCGGCTGCCCAGAGCCCCTTTGGAATCATTCAGATGCATTCCGCGCAAGTACGTCATACCCACCACCCGGTCAAACTCGGCAAAAGTTGCCTCGGTTGCCGTCTCTGTCCGCAAATCATAGCCTGCTGCAAAGGTATGGCAGGTATCAATACAGATCCCAATCCGTGTTTTATCTTCAACCAGATCGATAATTTCCGCCAGGTGTTCAAACCGCCAGCCTAGGTTACTGCCTTGGCCTGCGGTATTCTCAATCACAGCGACAACATCTGACACCTCCTGGTGGGCTAGGTTGATAGATTCGGCTATCAATGCCAGACACTCCCGTTCCGAGATTTTCTTTAGATGACTACCCGGGTGGAAATTGAGCAATTTCAGCCCCAGCTGCTGACAACGCTGCATTTCATCAATAAATGCATTGCGTGACTTTTCAAGCTTCTCTGTTTCGGGCGCACCCAGATTAATCAGGTACGAGTCATGCGGCAAAATAGCATCCGGTGAAAAGCTGTATTGCAGACAACGTGCCTTGAACGCCTGGATCACATCTGCCTCTAGCGGCTTGGCGACCCACTGGCGTTGATTCTTAGTAAAGAGTGCAAACGCATTCGCCCCAATCTTGGCAGCATTCTCCGGCGCATTGAATACTCCGCCTGCGGCTGATACATGTGCTCCAATTAACTTCATCTTTCTACCTTCTGCGATTGCATTGCTCTCAACGGCTCCTGTTATTTTCAAACGTCTGCCACTACAAAATGATCAGATACCGGCCACATTATTACGATAAATTGATGTTGTACACCCAATATAATGTTGTAATTTTACTACATTTGATGCATTCAACTATTTTTTAATATATAAACAACTGATAAGAAGCCAATAAATATAACAGTTAGTTGACCTAGCTCAATAAAACAGCCATAACAAATTTAAGGTTTATTGTTGTTTTTTGATCTAAATCAATACCAATTTCAGTCTGGCGAGATATATAATACCCAACTCAACAAAAAATCGAAAAAATTAACAACATCCCTCGGAGGAGTAAGTCATGATCACAGGTATTCAAATCACCAAAGCTGCAAACGACGATCTACTGAATTCTATTTGGCTGCTAGACGGCGAAAAAAATGAAGCGCGTTGCGTAAGTGCCAAAGCAGGTTTCGACGCTGATCAAGTCGTTGCTACTTCTGATCTGGGCGACATCGAGTACCGCGAACTGCCGATCGAAGCGCCAGCAAAAGTCGAAGGTGGTCAGCACCTGAACGTTAATGTTCTTAAGCGTGAAACACTGGAAGATGCTGCCAAGCACCCAGAAAAATACCCACAGCTAACGATCCGTGTATCTGGCTATGCGGTACGTTTCAACTCTCTGACAGTAGAGCAGCAGCGCGATGTTATCGCGCGCACGTTCACTAACAGCCTATAAGCCTCGCTGTTAAGGTAACGTCATTGCAAAAACGGCACTTCAGGTGCCGTTTTTTTGTATCTACCCATCACAATATCCCTGTTCATGAAGACCTTAGCCCCTCTTTTGTTTAGTTTATATTCAACTTCATAAACACAACAAGTTTGATACATACCTCTCATTTCAGCCTAATATTTAGACATTAACACCTAAAAGTGCGTACATTGCCAGCATTGCCTATTGTTGCCATTTATGGAAGCAGCAGACAATTTCAATTGATGGAGTCATTCAAAACACACATCTCAGGAGCCAGCTTAATGAAGTTAATACTAAAACTAATTACAGGTATTTTGGTCGGTATCCTACTCGGATTTTTTGCCCCCGATGCAATCATTCGCGTCCTACTCACGGTAAAACTACTCGGTGGACAGTTAATTGGGTTCACCATTCCTCTAATCATTCTGTTTTACATCACCAGCGGTATTGCCAGCCTTCCTAAAAATTCCGGTTCGCTATTGGGAAAAACCGTTGCGCTATCATACGGTTCAACGATCATCGCCGGCAGCCTGGCTTTTCTTGTCGCCAGCATGGTTATTGCAGGCCTACCGGAGCCAGCCGCCGCCGCCACAGATGCATCTGAAAAGCTAACTAGCTTTATCAGCCTCGAAATTCCACCTCTCTTTGGTGTTATGACAGCCTTGGCGACAGCCTTTTTGTTTGGTCTTGGGATCAGTATTACCAATAGCTCACAGCTAAAAGCGGTTGCCGAGGAAGGGCGCAGCGTCATTGATCTTCTGCTGGCCAAAGTCATCATTCCGTTGCTGCCGTTCTACATTGCCGGTGTATTTGCCGAGATGTCAGCCGAAGGTACTGTTTTCACAACATTGAAAACTTTTGGTGTCGTACTTGCTCTGGCAATCTTTATGCACTGGGTTTGGATCATGATCCAGTACACCCTTACCGGCTTGGCTATCGGTCAGTCTCCGGTGAAGCTGATAAAAAACATGCTGCCGGCCTATTTCACTGCGATTGGTACCATGTCTTCTGCCGCAACGATCCCTGTTACTCTGCGCCAGACGAAAGAAAATGGCGTCGATGACTCTATAGCCAACTTCACCATTCCACTATGTGCGACCATCCACCTGTCGGGCTCGACCATTACCCTGGTTACCTGCTCAACAGCCGTCATGGCTTTGAGCCAGCATATCGCGATCCCGTCATTGATGGATATGCTACCGTTTATAATGATGCTGGGGATTACGATGATTGCCGCACCGGGTGCGCCGGGCGGTGCCGTAATGGCAGCACTGGGACTGATGTCGACTATGCTAGGTTTTGGTGAGGCGGAGCTGGCTCTGATGATCGCGCTGTATATGGCACAGGATAGCTTCGGCACTGCCTGTAACATCACCGGTGACGGTGCGATTTCCCTATGGGTGAACAAGTTTGCCAAGCATGAGCCAGAACCGGAAGCTCAACCCCAGCAGGAAAGCTAAATAGAACGACACACGCTCGTAGCAATATAGACTAGCTGCACAAACTAGCAGCAATAAAAAAGGTAGCCGGAAAGCAAACTCTTTCCCTCGGCTACCTTTTCTCTTTATTTATTTCTATAAATCCTGAACGCTTTTCAGCACCGCCTTCAGTTGTTCAAAATCATTGTCGCGCTCGAGTGACAACAGATCCATTGTATTGTGTTTCGCCAATGGAGCAGGAAGATCAATATCCTTTTCCAGGATCTCGTCAACCACTTCCTTGAACTTCGCAGGGTGAGCCGTGCACAGGAACATACCAGTTTCCCCGTCTTCAAGCTGTTCGGTCAGAATGCGGTAGGCAATGGCACCATGCGGTTCGCACAAATACCCTTCGGCGTCCATCTGACGCAGGGTTTCAGCCGTCTGCTCATCAGTTACAGCGCCATAGCCCAACTCACCAAGCCCCCAGCCTTTTAGCTTGCAAAGCTCTTCGATACGCGGCCAGTTATTCGGCTGGCTCACATCCATTGCATTGGAAATAGTCGGGACCGTCGGCTCCGGTGCCCACTGACCATTTTGCAGATAACGCGGTACCGTATCGTTGACATTGGTTGCCGCAATAAAACGCTTCACCGGCAAGCCCAGTGATTTTGCCAGCAGGCCCGCTGTCAGGTTACCGAAGTTACCACTTGGCACAGCAATCACCAGGCTGTCGCGCTCGGCTTTTGGCAGTTGGGAAACTGCCTCAAAGTAATAGCAGATTTGAGCCATCAAGCGACTAATATTGATGGAGTTTGCCGAGTTCAGGCCAACATCCTGACGTAACGCCTCGTCATCAAACGCTTGCTTCACCAACGCCTGGCAGTCATCAAAGGTACCGTTAACCGCAACGGTACTAATATTGCCACCCAAGGTACAAAACAACTTTTCCTGCAATGGGCTGATCTTGCCTTTCGGATATAGGATCACCACCTTGATGTTGTCCATACCGTAGAAAGCATGGGCAACAGCGGCCCCCGTATCCCCCGATGTCGCAGTAAGGATCGTTATTTTACCGTCATGGTCTGTAACAGCGGCAAGTGACTGGGCCATAAAGCGACCGCCAAAATCCTTGAAGGCCAGAGTCGGGCCATGAAAAAGCTCAAGGGCATACACGCCATCTTTTACCTTAGCGACAGGAGCCGGAAACTGAAAGGCACTGGATACCATCTGGGTTACGGTGTCGGCAGCAAGCTCTTCACCAATGAACGCCGAGAGGATCTTGCTGCTGCGGCTTACGAAGTCCATATCGAGCAATGCATCGACATCACCCAGTTCCGGTAGCTCCGATGGAAAGAATAATCCCTGGTTGCGTCCAAGGCCCTGGCGAACTGCCTGACCAAACGAAACCTGTTCCTGGTGTTCTTTAAGGTTATACAACTTCATTGTTATAGCTCACTTCCTGTTACTTTTGATCCCTGCTCGTCAAGACGACAAACGTGGACGAATCCTTCTTCATTCTGAACATAATGCTCTTCGAGCCAACGTGCAATACGTTTGGCTACTTCAATGTCGTTGCAGACACTGAACATCGTCGGGCCCGAACCTGAGATACCGCTCGCCAGCGCACCGGCTTCCAATGCATACTGACGCGCCTCGGCAAAGCCCGGAAGCAGTCTTTCGCGATAAGGTTCTGCCACTACATCCTTGATCATAGAAGCAGCCAGCTCAGGCTGTTGCGAATGGCAGGCATGAATAAAGCCTCCCAAATAACGACCGTGGGCAATCACATCCTGACGACGGTATTGCGATGGCAGTATTGCCCGCGCCTCTGCGGTAGGTACCTTGATACCGGGATACGCCATCACCCAGTACCACTCGTCAAAACAAGGTACCGACTGGCTGATGATCCCCAGCTCTTCCACCATAAACTGCAGGCCGCCCAAATAGCACGGTGCCACATTATCATAGTGCAGGCTGCCGGAAATCTCCGCCTCCATCTCCCCCATCAGTGCCAACAGCTCGGTCTCGTCCAACGCCATGTCATGGAAACGATTGAGAGCATCCAACGCCGCAACAATCGAGCAGGCACTGGAGCCCAGCCCCGAGCCAATCGGCATATTCTTCTCAAGAGTCATGGCAACAGGCTTTGACTGCTGCCCTTTTTTATCCAGCTCGCGGCTATATACCTGCCAGCAGCGATAAACAATGTTCTCCTCGGCGACTTGTGGCAGCTTGGCGACAAACCTTCCTACACAGTCTAATGAAAATGGCTGCTCACCCGCAGCAACCCGTACCCGATCACCGAGCAAGGTGCCGTCGACCGGAGACACTGCGGCCCCCAGTACATCAAAGCCAACACTCACATTGCCAATCGACGCTGGCGCATAAACTACAACACTCATTGTTAGACTCCTAGCTTCCAGCCTAATGTACGCATCAAATCGGCAAACACACCGGCGGCAGTCACTTCGGTACCGGCACCATAGCCACGCAGCACCAAAGGAATTGGTTGATAGTAGCGGCTATAAAATGCCAGGGCATTTTCGCCGTCTTTGATCTTAAACATCGGATCGTCAGGATTCACAGCCGCAATTTTCACCGAACAGCGACCGTTATCGATCTCTCCGACATAGCGCAGTACCTTGCCTTCCTTGGCCGCTTCCGCGGACAGCTGGCTAAAGTAAGTATCCGCCTCGGGCAGGCGGGCCATGAAATCATCCACCGACCCATCGGCACTGAATCCCGGCGGCAGTGCCTGCTCGACCACAACATCATCAAGCTCCAGCGACAGCCCGGACTCACGAGCCAGGATCAAGAGTTTACGAGCGACATCCATACCAGACAGATCATCACGAGGATCTGGCTCGGTAAAACCGTTATTGCGTGCCACTGTTGTCGCTTCACTAAAGCTCATGCCTTCGTCCAGTTTACCGAAGATATACGACAGCGAGCCAGACAAAATGCCCGAGAAGCGCTCCAGCTCATCACCGGCCGCCATCAGGTTCTGCAAGTTTTCGATAACAGGCAGACCTGCACCTACCGTGGTGTCATACATGAACTTACGGCGTGTCGAACGTGCCGCCTGGCGCAACTGCTGGTAGTAGGCCATGCTTGCGGTATTGGCCTTCTTGTTCGGTGTAATCACATGGAAACCGGCAGCCAAATAATCGGCGTATTGCTCGGCAATGCCCTGATCGGAGGTACAGTCAATGATCACCGGGTTGATGATATGGTTACGCCGCACCAGTTGGATCATCCGGGCCAGGCTAAGCGGCTCACTGGCCTGCCCCATCAGATCACGCCAGTTGTCCAGCGGCAGGCCGTTGCTGTCCAACAACAGGCCACTGCTATTGGCCAGGCCACACACCCTGATCACGATACCATTATCAGCCAGCTTCTCCTGTTGACGGCGAACCTGATCCACCAGCTCACCACCGACACCGCCGACACCGATAACAAACACATCAAGAAAGTGCTTGCTGTTAAATAGGTTCTCGTGACAAGCCTTCACCGCCTCGGACACTTTTGCTACCGGGACCACGGCTGAAATCGCGCGCTCCGACGAGCCCTGCGCAATCGCAATGATGTTCACATCAACTTCTGCCAATGAGGTAAAGAAACGGGAGGCGACACCGCGGGAGGTACGCATACCGTCACCAACCAAAGTCACAATGGCCAAATCATCAAGAAACTCTACCGGCTCCAGCAGGCCTTCTTTAAGCTCCAGCTCGAAATTATTCCGCAATGCCTTCTGCGCAATAACCTTATCTTCACTCTCGATACAGAAACTGATGCTGTATTCCGAGGATGACTGAGTGATCAATACAATCGATACCCCAGCCGCTGACATCGCGCCAAACACACGGGCCGCCATGCCAACCATGCCTTTCATTCCCGGGCCGGAAACATTGACCATAGTCAGGTCTTTCAGCGTTGTGATCCCTTTGATATCCAGCTTATCTTCACCGGTATCGAGACCAATCAGGGTGCCTGCACCCTGCGGGTTAAAACTGTTTTTGATTAGACAGGGGATATGGAACTGAGCAATCGGGGCGATGGTTTTCGGATGCAGTACCGAAGCACCAAAATAGGACAGCTCCATGGCTTCCTGGTAGCTGAGAGACTTGAGCAGCCGTGCATCCGGAACCAGGCGGGGATCGCAGTTATAGACGCCGTCAACATCAGTCCAGATCTCACAGCACTCGGCACGCAGACATGCAGCCAGAACTGCCGCCGAGTAATCAGAGCCATTACGACCCAGGGTTACCAGTTCCCCTTTCTCATTACCGGCGGTAAAGCCCGGCATAATATTCACATGTCCTTCGGGTAGCGGGTCTTGCTTGAAGTTGTTGGTCGAGACTTCGATATCGACATGGGCTTCGAGGTAGTCACCATACGCCAGCAGACGCTCAACAGGATCAATCAGACTGGCCGGCTGGCCCTTGGCTTCGAGCATCGCTTTCATCGCGACAATGGATAAGCGCTCACCCTTGCTGATCACTTTGGCATAGACGTTATCCGGACACAGCCCCAACAGCTTCATACCATGGACGTATTGCCTCAGCTGTCCCAGAGAGCTTGCCAGCTTGGCATCTAACAGTGCTTTGTCAAATTTAGGCTCCAGTTTCTGAAGACCAGAAAACAAGTCCTTAAAAACCGCCTCCAAATCGGCAAGCTGCAGATCTGCCTCCCCTGTCTTGACGGTACTATCAATGACCGAGACCAGCTTATTCGTCACCTTGCCCGGTGCCGAAAGCACCACAGATACCTCGCCCTGCTGGGCGTTGTTGGCAATGATATCTGCTGCCCGCGAAAAACGGTCCGCATCTGCCAGTGATGAACCACCAAACTTTAATACTCGCATTCCCTACTCCAACTTCCTGATTCACTGACTACCGAACTGCATAATTCGCACTGGTGTAAGCAAAAATATTCCAATAAAAAAGGTAAAAAAAAAGCCCGCACTTTCTGAGTGCGGGCTTTTTTCAAATCTTATGCGTATCAGCCCGCCCCAACACGCATGGTGCCGGTAATAATAATGGTGGTGGTGATGCTGATCGCTGTAAACATAGTAGCCTTTGGTCTAGCCAATATTCTGTATTACTTAACGTTTACCGGAATGTGCTTATCGAGTCAACAAAGTTTTTCACTTTTCTCGAACAAGCTGCTAGCAATTAGGCGGTAAAACACCCAGCCTTACAATGACTAAAAGGAATAAAAAACAAGCGATAGATTGAAGTTAAGCGTGCAGCGTTGCATAGTAGTGTTTATGATTGAATAATAATTAGCCAGCTTTGAGACAGTAGCGCTAAGAAAACTGTCTACTCTATAGTTCGGAGGGATCCCGAATGGCAGCAGTAATGGAACAGCTCGTAGCCCACACAATTTTACAAGGTTTTGATGCCATGTACGGCCGATTCCTGGATGTCACCGCTGGTGCCCAGGAACGTTTTGAAGGACGAAACTGGCCAGCCGTCCATCAGGCTCTCAAGAAACGGATCAGTTTTTACGATCACCATGTCGGACTGGTCACCAGCCAGATCCAAATCATGCTTGGCGAGCGTTACGCCAACCGTACCTTTCTCATGGCGGTAAAATCTGCCTATGTCGATTTGTTGCTAGACTACCCCCGCTACGACATCGCGGAAAGCTTCTTTAACTCCGTCTACTGCCGGATCTTCGAGCATCGAAATATCAACCGAGACAAGCTGTTTGTCCATAGCTCACAGGAAGGACGAATACCAACCTACCCGACTTCGCTGACCCGTACCTACAATACCGGCAACGGATTGACAAGCGTGCTGGAAAGAATGCTTGATGACATGCCATTTACGCTGAACTGGGAAGACAAACACCGTGACATCGACCTTATCGTCCAGCGATTGCAAAACGATCTGGGTAACGCAGCACTAGGTAGCACTCCGGTTATCGAAATGATCCGCGAGCCCTTTTTCCGCAACAAGGCAGCCTACCTGATTGGGAGAATTATCCTCAAAGATAACCGTACAGTGCCTTTGGTCTTGCCCGTACTCAACAACAGCAGCAAACAGTTATATATTGATGCCTGCCTTTGCCATGTCGACAATGTCAGCATCATCTTTGGCTTTGCCCGGTCTTACTTCATGGTTTACGCCCCGGCTCCGGCTGCACTGGTTCGTTTTCTGGCCGAAATCCTCCCCAACAAGACCAAAGCCGAACTCTATACCGCAATAGGCTGTCAGAAACACGGGAAAACCGAACTCTTCAGAGAATTCCTGCACCATATGGAAAATTCAGATGATCAGTTTATTTCGGCACCGGGGATCAAGGGAATGGTCATGTCCGTATTCACCCTTCCATCCTATGATTTTGTGTTCAAAATCATCAAAGACAAGTTTGCGCCGCAAAAAGATATCAGCCACGCTACCGTCAGGGAAAAGTACAAGCTGGTTAAGGAACATGACCGTGTTGGCCGCATGGCCGACACCCAGGAATACCGCAACTTCTCCTTCGAGCGACACAGGTTCAGTGATGAGCTGCTTGAAGAGTTGCTGGATGTTGCCCCGTCGATCATCAAGGTCACCGACGATCAAATTATTATCAAACACCTGTACACCGAACGGCGAATGATCCCGTTCAACATATATATCGAACAGGCCGATGAGCAGGATCTTCGCCATGCCGTTGATGAATATGGCAAGGCAATCAAACAACTGGCAGCAGCCAACATTTTCCCCGGTGATATGCTATTTAAGAACTTCGGGGTCACCCGACATAAACGCGTTGTGTTCTATGACTACGATGAAATTAGTTATATGACTGAAATGAACTTTCGCAAAATCCCGCCTCCCCGCTACCCGGAAGACGAGATGGCAGCAGAGCCGTGGTACAGCGTCGGAGTCAATGATGTTTTCCCGGAAGAGTTTCGGACATTTTTGTTGATCAACCCTACCGTCAGGGCACTGTTCAATGAACTGCACAGTGATTTATTTGAAGCCGGTTACTGGCAGCAGCTACAACAAAATATCACTCATGGCCAATATGAGGATGTATTCCCATATAACAACAAGCATCGACTACGAAAATAGAACCGGATCTTCGCGTAATTTCAGACGGAATTTTTATGCCGAGCATCTCATTAGGTAATATATGGTGTGCCAATCATGAGAATTCTGTTCTAATATTGATAAGACTGACTATGATCAGGTAGTAATAATAAGTACGTTATAAACAACAATAATAATGCACAGGGAAGGTGGCGCAATGAAGCAATTGCTGATCACGATTGCCCTGCTGGTAGTGGCGTTTCCAACAACAGCAGCAGAAAAAGGACTCTTTAATCTGATCGGACAGAATAACGCTTCGTCCGGCTGGTTTATGTCGTCTCAATCAAAAAGTGCGGAACAATTCGATGTCTGGCAGATAGACAGCGGTTATGCCTATGCGCTGAGCGATAACACCGAACTCTACCTCAGCACCCGACTCAAAACAGGCAACCAATCCCAGGCAGCTACCCGCGGGCTACTCTCCGGTGTAAAGTACAGCTTTTCCTCAAAAATCAGCCTACAAAGTGCATTAACATCTGAAACTGTTCAGGAAGAAACGGTAATGGGTGTGGAGGTTTCAAGCCAGTATGAAGTCACTGACCGGGTAAATTTTCACGCCACCGTCGACTACGAGGCACTGGAACAAATCTACCAGCTGGGCATAGGCTTCCGCTTCTAGTTTTCTTCTTTGCTATGCCCGGCCTTTAACTCTTTAGCTAGAGTCCTTTTCGAGAAAAGACAAATCCAACCGCTTCTGACTCAGCAATATTCCGTTCAGATCGGCGTATAACATATCGCCCGGGTACACCATGGTATGGGCAACGGTTAATGTTACGTTACGATCCCCTGTTTGCCGCTTTTCTGTTTTTAGCGGACACGCCGCAAGGGCCTTCACTCCGATATCAATAGTTGCCAGAGTTCCAACATCACGCGCAGCACCATTAATCACAACCCCCTCCCAATGATTCTTCTGTGCCAAAAGCGCCAGTTGATCGCCAAGCAACGCGAGACGACAAGAACCATGCCCGTCAATGAACAAGACCTTACCGGTTCCGTCTTCAGAAACGATATCCCGCACCAAGCTGTTATCCTCAAAACAACGCAGGGTAACCACTTCGCCGTAAAATACCTTTCTTCCGCCGTAATCCAGCATTGTCAAAGGAAGCCAGCGAACATCCTGTCCATACTGATCACACAAATCGGGTAGTAAATCTAGCATCACAATCTCCTTTGTCTTCAAGGTAAGTGCAGCCCTCTACTCAGTGTAGAAAAAGTCTTTGATTTCACCCAGATTTATTGCCCTAACATCGTCCATCAAAGCTGGTACCAAGTAGAGTTCCCCCCTCTCAACCCAGTAAAATGCATTTTGCTGCCAACGACATGCCAGACGGTTAGCTTGCTCCTGGACAACGGCTGCGACAAAGCTAACCTCTTGCCAGCTGCCGTCCGGGGCACGGGTTATTACCGTTTGTACCCCATTTGTCATACTTTGAAGCTCAATTTTCAGTAATTCGTTCCGTTTTACGTTGTCAGGGTTATTAAGAACAATGCTTCTGGGGTTAAATGCTGTTAGAATTGCAAAACAAGGGTAAACAGGGTGTTGCTCGGCTTTGAATAAAATAGTCTGGTAGCTACACCACAACGAGATGTTTTCACACATTTTCAGTTTTACCTTAAGTGCGACGTAGTATTTTGTAGCTAATGTTAAACAAACTGAAGATTCATAGAAGCATTCATTCTGTTTGATATAAATCAAGAAAGCGCCAAAAATCAGTCACGAAACAAAGCCGCAATATTGTTAGCGAGCTGTTAAGTGCATACAATCGTCGCCATCCCACGGAGATTGTAGCCAATGCCCCTTGTTTTCGGGCTCTTTCAGCAATGTAATGAGATATCATCATGCTGAATAAAGGATGGCGTACCAAACAGGCTGCTTTTCAGCTTAATAAAATGTATTTTTCCTAATACTTTGCCTGTATGTGAATTTTTTTTATAGAATTTAACTATTCTGTTTTTGACCAGATTCCGTTTTTAGAAATTTAGGTACTGCCAATGCAAACCCCTCACATTCTAATTGTAGAAGACGAGCACGTAACACGTAATACCCTGAAAAGCATCTTTGAGGCAGAGGGTTATACTGTATTTGAAGCCAATGACGGTGCAGAGATGCACCAGATGCTATCCGAGCATCCGGTTCACCTTGTGATCATGGATATCAACCTGCCGGGCAAAAACGGCCTGCTGCTTGCACGCGAACTACGCGAGCAAGGCGACATGGCGTTAATGTTCCTAACCGGCCGTGACAACGAAGTTGATAAGATCTTGGGTCTTGAAATTGGTGCAGATGATTACATCACTAAGCCATTCAACCCACGTGAACTGACTATCCGTGCTCGTAACCTGCTAACCCGTGCTATGAACCAAGGCCTGCCAACCGAAGACAAACGTCTGGTTGAACGCTACGAGTTTAATGGCTGGTCGCTTGAGATTAACAGCCGCTCTTTGGTTAGTCCAAGTGGCGACCAGTTCAAGCTACCACGTTCTGAGTTCCGTGCCCTGCTTCACTTCTGTGAAAACCCAGGCAAGATCCAGACCCGTGCCGAGCTACTGAAGAAAATGACAGGCCGTGAGCTGAAACCACACGACCGTACTGTTGACGTTACGATCCGTCGTATTCGTAAACACTTCGAGTCAGTTGCCGATACGCCTGAAATCATTGCGACCATTCACGGTGAAGGCTACCGCTTCTGCGGTGATCTGGACGAAGAATAATTCTTTGACCATGCTAACAAAAAAGGCTCCGAAAGGAGCCTTTTTTAGTTTCTGCAAAAAAGACAAACCGTCCTAGAATACCTGAGCCAGCTCCACATCATGCTGGACAATAATGTACTCTACGCCACCGAACATAAAAATCACCGCAATATCGACACGACTGCCCGGCACCCATTCCGGACCTTCGCGCAATACAACTTCCAGTGTCAATTCACCTTCGGCACGTACCTCCAGGTTATCTTTGACCAGCCACTGCTTATCCTCATGCTCCAGCAGCACCTGGAATATATCGATGCCCTGCGGCAAGGTTTTCATATCGGTTGTCTGTAGCTTCACGGAAGCATGCAGCCGGTTGGACGGTTTGGTTCCATCGTCACCAATGAGCGGCATGCTATTTAGCCACAGCTCGCTACTGAGGTTGACCGTTGTCTCCTCAAGAATCAGCTCAGTCGGCGACTGCCAGATATCCGCTGCCAGCGGGACCTGGCCCGGTTCAGGAGCAAGAGATTCAGCCTCGGTCGATAACGCCTCTACCTCGCCTTCAGCAGCTGGAGATTGAGCTTCCGCATCAACAGGGGATTCGGCACCTGTCACCTCAGTTTTTTCCGGCTCAGAGCAAGCAGTCAGCAACAAACTGCCGACAGCCAACAAGATGTATCTCAGCTTCATGATGATCTCTCCTGAGTAGCCAGCCAGCCTTTAAGCACATTAAGGTCATTCTGGTAACCGTCTTTGATCTCATCGACCCAGTCATTGATGTTTTCCCACCAGGCGGGCAGCTCGGGCGACTGTGCTTTCTGGGCAACCTGCTGGATATGTTTCAATCCGATAGCCCCTGCCGCTCCTTTAATTTTGTGCGCCTCAAACTTAATGCCGTCCTTATCCTTGGCTGTCATATTGGAATCTAGGATCTCAATATACTCCGGCATTTTTTCCTCAAACATAGTAATACTGTCGTAGACAGGTTTGGTACCAACTATTTCAACATAGGAAATCAACATCTCGAGATCCAATAGCTGGTTCACCATATCCTCACTCAAACCATTAACTTCCTGCTCCGGGAGCTGGTCATCCATTTCCTCATCCTCATCAATTGGGCAAGTCAGCACCAAGCGCTGGATCACTTCAGTGATCGCTTTCACACTGAGTGGTTTGCTGAGCGCATCATCCATGCCTTTTTCTAGATATTCTGCCTTATCTTTAATCACATTGGCCGTCAGCGCCACCAAGGCTGGCAAATAGTCATACTTCTCTCGCAATATACGGGCAATATCAAAGCCGGACATATCAGGCAGCTGAATATCGAGCAATACCAAATCATAGGCTTCAGGATCAAACTTCTCCAGCGCTTCATCACCACGCATCGCAATGGTCACCTCATGACCCAAGCTCTCCAGCAGTGCCTTGGCAACCGTGATATTCAACTCAATATCTTCAACCATGAAAATATTCAGGCTGACTTGAGGGAGCACTGGCATCACCTCTTCTTCTTCCGCTTTTTCAATCAGCGGAGTCCGGATGGTAACGGTAAAAGTACTGCCTTCACCGACTTCAGATGAAACGGTAATATCACCGCCCATCATCTGGACCAGCTGCCGAGAAACAGCCAAACCGATCCCCGTGCCCACCGCGTGTAGATTGTCACTGCCTTCCTTGACCTGATAATACATCGCGAAGATTTTATCCAGTTCAGTGTCAGGAATACCTATTCCGCTGTCCTCAACCTCGAAAGTGATCTCTGCTTGTTGTTCCAAAATCTCACTGCTGACCGACAGCACCACACCGCCCTCTTTGGTAAACTTGGTCGCGTTGCTCACCAGGTTCCATAACACCTGGCGCAGCCGGGTGCTGTCGACCTCGATGCAACGCGGCAAGTCCGTGAGGCGCTCTAGATCGAAACGCAGCCCTTTCTGCTCGGCCATCAAGCCGGAGATGTTTTCCATCTCTACCACAAACTCTTCGAAATCAAGGGGTTTAGGCAATAATTCCAGACGGCGGCGATCAGATTTATCCATATCGATAATGTCATTGAAAATGTTACCCAGCGTGATCGCACTGACATGAATGGTACGCATATAGCCGCGCTGTTCTTTGTTCAGGCGGGTTTCCAGCAACATTCGGCTTAGTCCGACGATACCGTTAAGCGGCGTTCGCAGCTCATGGCTGATAGTGGAAATGAAGGCCGTCTTATCCCGGCTGGCCTTCTCTTGCGCATCCTGGTATTGCTTGCGCTCGGTAATATCACGGCCAAAGCCCATCAGCCCCAAACGGCGACCATCTCGGCTGTAGAACGGAACCTTTCGCAGCTCGAAGATAGCCTTGCGGCCGTCCGGGTATTCCAGCCACTGCTCATAGGTAAGCGATACGCTCTGGTTAAAGACCTGCTGATCCGTCTCAGCAATCTTGCTCGCCACCTCCTCGCTGTAGACATCCCAGGGAGTCAGCCCCACCAGTTGCTTCTCCGTTCTGTCCGTGAGCTCTTCCATTGCCCGGTTGCAACCTGAAAACTGGCCTTTTTCATTACGGTAGTAGATAAGATCTGGCGATGCATCGAGAAACGATTTCAATAATGCGCTCTGCTCCGCCAGCTCGAGCTGGGCATTTTCCCGTTGATAGACTTCATTTTCCAAATCTTGCATCGCTACCTGGCGGGCTTCCTCAGCTTTTTCACGCTCTTCAATTTCCAGGTTAAGCTGGGTAATATTATCCTGCAGCTGTTTGTTAAGCTGCATATCTCGCGAGCGCATTTCTTCCAGCTTGGTCACTAACTTAGACAAACGCTGACGAGAGTCTTCCAGCTGGTCAACAACTACCGATAGAAAATACACCGCCCACGGCGTGATCAGCAGGCCGAAAAATACCGAACGAACGATATCAATATCATGTACTTCCCCCTGCAGTACCAGGGTGATCCCAACCTGTACGACGACGGCCAGAGCCACTAGGGCCAACGCCAGTAACAAACTGAACCTTACGATGCCAAGCTTAACCAGCAAGTCGACATAGAACTGGGCCAGTACTTTGATTTGTTTCATTATTCATTCCTACCAATGAAAGGCTACAACCATGATAATCGCCCCGGGGGCAGAACCAAAGGATTCGCCCCACAGATATCTCATTTGCCCCGATATAACAAAGCCTGCTAATGCAGGCTTTCATGCTAAGTGTTCGGTCTCGCTAAAACCCGTCGCTATCAGACATCGACATTGTACAGTTGCGTCCTACCGCCTTGGCTTTATACAGTGCAATATCTGCCATTTCTATCAACTCACCATAATCCTGAACCGGTAGCGGGGTAATGGTGGCGATCCCCAGACTGACCGTCAGCTTGGTATCGATACCAGAATACATATGGGAGATCCCCTTTTCGGCCAACTGCCGGTGCACTTTCGCTGCGATAACCTCACCGCCTTTCATATCGGTATTGGGCAGCAGAAAAGCAAACTCCTCCCCCCCGTAGCGAGCCACTTCATCGGTTTCGCGTTTTACCACCGAACGGAACACCTTAGCCACTTCCCGTAGGGCATAATCCCCTTGCTGGTGACCATAGTTATCATTAAACGCTTTGAAGTTATCGATATCACACAAGATCAAGGTCAGTGGCTTTTGCTCCCGAATATGACTATGCCAGAGCTTGCGTAACTGCTCATCAAAACTGCGCCGGTTGGCGACCTTGGTCAGGCTGTCAATAAAGCTCAGTTCCTGCAACTCCATAATGGCATCAGCCAGTTGCTGCTCTGCCATTTTGCGCTCAGTCACGTCACGGGCCATTACCAACACCCCGGCTGTACCATCTGTCGGATCGCGATAAGGTGACTTTACCACCTCGTACCAAATCGGCGTACCATCTTCCAAAATGACATAGTCATCCATTTTCAGGGCAACGCCTTCTCGGATAACCTGCTGATCCGCTTCCTGGGACAGTTCCCACTTATCAGGCTCAAGCACCTCAGAGACGGCCTTGCCCAGCAACTCTCCCTGTCCGAAGCCCAAGGAACGTGCAAACGGCTCATTACAGCCCACATAGATACCGTGCTCATTATAGAGGCCGATAGGATCCGTGCTGGCACTCATGATGGTATCAAGCAACGTATTGCGCTGTGCCAGTGCCTGCTCAGTGATTTCCCGCTTCTCTATTTCTTGTTTTAGGCTTTCCTGCATTTCATGCCAGTCTGTCACATCGTGGCTAATACTGAGGGTACCAATAGCTTCACCGTTATCCCCAATCAGCAACGTTTTATTCGTCTCCAATAATCGACTGGAACCATCAGGAGCGGTGGTCCAGGTATGACTCGAGTTGTTCACCCCGAAAACACAGTCATCATCCCCCATGACTCCTTCACTGACTCTTCCGCGCCAGAAACGATCAAACGCTTTGTTGGTGCCGATAGTTTGGCCTGATTTATCCTGAAAATAGACCAGCTCGGAAAGGGAGTTCAATACCTGCTGAAACACCCGCTGTTCTTGCTTCAGCTTTGCCGGAGATGTCGGCCGCTGCGGCGGCTTGACGATAAACAGTAACCAGGCAGGCTGCCATTTATACCTTACCGGCTGGCCAGATACCGTTAACTTCAACATTCGCCCCTGTGCAAAATGCAGCTCTTCGCTCACGTTGCGAAAACCACGACGAAAAGAAAAGGGTCGCAAAAAATCAAACATCATCTGTGGGCTGATTTCGTCCGGATACAGATAGCGACCATCAAGCTTACGGATCCCAAGTAGCTCGCGGCAACTTTTATTACCATAAAGTAAAGAACCATCTTTTCTTTTAATAATGGCGACCGCCAGCGGCATATGGGTCAGGGAGGCATGCAGTTTACGAAAAGATGATGAGTCAAGATGGTGAAGGAGTAATACCACCAGCCCGCCTCCGACAATGATAACCATGATCATCAAAGTGAAGAGCAGAATTGAGCTATTGAGGCTGTCTACAGCTTCCTGGGCAAACCCCGGCAACGGGCAGAGTAGGCTGGCGACAATGAATAAAAAACGAGTAGGTACTCGAGCACTTCTCCGAATGATTAACCGACAGAAGCTTCCTGTTTTTTTCCAGCAGTATTTCATCGAGGTACCTCGAATGCCGGAAGCCCATAACCATCGGTTAGGGCTACTGACTGAATCTAGAGCAATGGCTGACAGCATGCTTGTTATTGAAAAGTTACTTATTGACTCCTGCTAATCTACCATATTTCTTCTTTCTACCAAGATCCTACTTAACAGGCTGATAAATAAAAGGCTGGTCCAATGCGCTACCCTGGGCACCGGATTGATCAAGACGGCGGCCTATTTCTGTCATCGCCAACCAGCGGTTTTCACACCAGGTCGGAGCGAGCAGAGTTGGGCGACGGGCACTGGCTGATACCCGGTGGTAAACGACTTCGGGCGGCGTTAAGCGAATCATCTCTGAAGCAATTTCTGCATAGTCGTCCAAGCCCAGTGCGTCCAAGCGACTGGCCTTCCATGCCTGACCCATTTTGCTCCCTTCAACAATATGCAGGGGGTGAAGTTTTATACCATCGACACCGGCGTCTACAGTGCGACGGATCGTCTCTAAATTATCGTCTTTAGTATCGCCCGGCAGTCCGACAATTAAATGGGTACACACTTTAATGCCCAGCGCACGAGCACGCTTGGTGATCTGCTCGTAGCAAGCAAAATCATGGCCACGGTTAATACGCTTCAACGTTTTATCATTGGCGGTTTGCAACCCCAGCTCAAGCCAAATTTCATAACCTTGCCGGCAGTAACTGGCAAGTAGCTCCAGTACAGCATCAGGCACACAATCAGGACGGGTACCAACACACAACCCGACAATATCAGCCGCCTGCAATGCTTCTTCATACATATTTTTCAGCAACTGTACTTCGGCGTACGTATTTGTATAAGCCTGGAAGTAAGCCAAGTAGCGCTTCGCTCTGTCGGTCTGCGCTGCTCGCTCTGCCAGTTGCTGGCTAATCGGTAAATATTGCGCCTGCTCATCGGCAAACGAGGCCACATTGCAAAAGGTACAGCCGCCACGACCTATCGTGCCATCACGGTTTGGACAGCTAAACCCACCATGCAGGGTAAGCTTGTGTACCTTCTCTCCATAGCGGCGTTGTAAATCCTGTCCAAATGTATTGACTAATTCGTGCAACTGCATCGTGTCACCTGAGTGGTAAAGTAAAAAAGCAGCGCAGACTAACACCAATCAGACCGCCGGAGTTTGTGCCAAAACAATAAATATCGCTTAATCTCCTTGCTGTAGCACTCCTACACCGTAGTGACAGAAAACTACAAAACCAATTCTAGGCAACCCGCCATTAACCTTAATAAATAAGCGGTTAATAACCATAAGCTGGCAGGTCATATTCATAACGAGAACCGTTATCGAATAAAAAATCAATAACGTGAGCTATAAATTCATATAGCTAGCAATTTTATGCTAAGCGACTACTATTTTTTGTTGGTAATTGATAAATCAAAATTGTAGGATAGTTACAGCTGTGTGCAATTTATGAACAATAAATGTGGCGATTTCACCCCTAAAAATAGTGATTTATGTCACCACCTCTAGGTAGTCGTAGAACTTTTGCAAACCAGAGCAAGAGTGCTACAGAATTTAGTTTGCTAATGATTCGA
>Ga0209272_10000976_pt1 | contig 19577 bp, 16 predicted proteins | sample tdDd002_FD_187125 | JGI IMG/M metagenome (GOLD analysis project Ga0209272, IMG submission 187125) | Marine sediment microbial communities from the Atlantic coast under amendment with organic carbon and nitrate - tdDd00.2 (SPAdes)... | ecosystem: Environmental > Aquatic > Marine > Coastal >... | reverse complement strand
GTGCGGGTAAATCAACTGAAAAGATAATCAAAGAAGAAACGGATAAATTCGCTTTCTTGTTCCATCATATTAAATAAGTATATTTACTAATGTAATTACGGTTTAAGATTATTCTAATAGTCTTAAACCTTTTTTAGTTTTATCTTATGATTTACAGAATTTAAATGCTTTTGATATACATATCTTATGTACTTACAGTATGTGTCTTTTGTAGGAAAAATCATAAAAACTGCATGATACGTTATCATGAAGATTTGTTTAAACTCCCCTTATCGGAAAGTGTATGAAGCTGTTTGTTATAACAGTTTATGAATGATAAATCAAAAATGTACAGCCAATATTAGCTTCGTAAAATGTTATGAAATTTATTTGCTTCGGTTATGGTTTTCACGGAAATATAATATTATCGAAAACTCAAGTAACTATCTCTAATGAAAGTTTTTTTATTTTAAAATACTGTGAATAGAGCTTAAAATCATCTCTAATGAGATGAAAAGTAATTATGATTCTAGTTAATGCAGAATTTAAGTAAACACTCAAGATTACTACAAAAAAATGCCAAATCCAATATTTGGGCTTAAATCACCATAGAACCATAATATGACAATTGTATTACATTGACATCTCCACTTATATCATAGTTCATTCTATGGTAACCTTGTATAAATATCTAAAGGAGGCAGATATGAATTTCAAGACTTATAGAACACCAAAGGAGTACTACCCTATCGTTAAAGACTTTCTTCATCGTAACGAGATTACCAATGTTTTGACTATTGGACTTCTTAGGAATGCATCTCCTGATGAGGATTACTCAAAATGCTTTTACTGTGTTGGAAGTGTAGAGGATGAGATTCGACTTGCTCTTATCATACATGGACTGCATATCATTTTGGTGACTGAGGATGATCTTTATCTACAAGAAGCTGCTGACTTTGTGAACTCATCTAATCTTGATTTCCCAGGTGTTATTGGACCAAGACCTTTTGTTGATCAGTTTGTAAACCACCTTGTAGTAGCTACTGATATGAACATCGAATTAAAAATGTCACAGAGAATATATCGATTAGACGCAGTAAATGATGTAGAGCTTTCAAGTGGCTATATGAGACTGGCTACACAGGATGATCTGGACACTGTTATGATATGGAATGAAGACTTTTCAGTTTGTGAAGGTATGAAACCAAACTTAGAGCACATGAGAAATAAGCGCATAAAAGACATTGAAGAAAAAAAGCTTTTTTTATGGATCGACAACGAAGTACCTGTAACAATGTCCAGCTTGTCAAAAAGAACAGGTGATGGTATGCATGTCGGGTTAGTCTATACACCAAAAGCATTCAGAAGAAAAGGATACGCTACCAGCTTAGTTGCAAAAGTCAGTGCACATGCCATAGAAACTTATAAGTACTGTACGCTTTATACGGACCTAGGAAACCCAACTTCAAATAGCATCTATATGAAAATTGGTTATAATCCTATTGTTGATTCCGCGATGTATCTTGTAAATAACGAAGAGGCTGTCGGTAAATAAAGATTTTTAATTTTAAAGTTCCAATTCATTTAAAACCATGCTGAAACTCAAGTGTAAATGCACTTTTGTAATTAGTATGGTTTTATTTTCTTTTAGCGCTCCGTATTTCTTGCAATCAACATAAAAAGCAGTAAATATTATATACGAAAGACATATTTTCAGTGTTTTATACCTTCAAATGGCACATGGCTAATTTCGTCTATTAAGTACTTAGTGCTTCTTATTGAGGTGCTATTTTTATGAGTAGCTGTGAGTATCCACAAATGTGGAGTGTTGCTCACTACTCATAAAAAAATAATTATTAAGAGGAATATCGTTTATTATGATGTACCTCTTTTCGATAGGAATGATTAACGAAACCTGACGCTATTTAAAAGCCATAGAAATTTTGATTTTGGGGGAGAAGAAGTTAATTTATAATATAATATGATATACTAATACTATGTCAATATGGGGTAGATTATTGAATCTAACTCTATTATATTTAACCAAATCAAAATGACATTAATAAGGAGAAAAACGAAAAAAATAATAGTAGCATTAATAATTTTGATTACATCTGTAGGTATATATTCTTACCTTTAAAATACACAAGAATCAACCGTGATACTAGACTCTGAGGGAAATTATATTTCCAAATATGCATGGATGAAAAGTGATGAATGGAGTTCAGTGGATTTAACAAATAATAGATATAAGTCCTGAGCAATTGCTAAGTGAAATAGATAATTATGTTGAAGAAATTAGTGATGTGTTAGATCCGGAAAATTGGGTTGATTAAGTTTTAACATTAAGTTAAGAAGACTTTCAGAACAAGATAGAAGTAAGTTTTACATACGATACAACATTACGTGCTAATGCGATTGATAGTGATAAAATATTAATCCAGTACTTAAAATTAAAAGCTCCCCTTTAAAGGTATTTGATTAAGAAAAGGATGAATATGACAACAATTAATAGAAAATACATTTACATACTCATCGGCCTGTTATTGTTTGTTAGCTCAACATGGGTTTACATGGAGAATAACAATACCAAACATTACAAAAGCCATGACTATCAACATGACTCAATCCATATATTTAAAGGTACACCGGCTTGGTTTTTAGCCAAAGCCATCTACCAGGAAGACTTGTGGCGCATCAAATGGATTTTAAAAAAAGATCCAACTTTGTTATCTTATAAAGAACCCAAATACGATTCAACAGTTGTCACTTATGCAATGAAAAGTGATAAGTTAGAGGCTTTGATGACCATGGTCACTGTTAGCCAAAATCCAAATCTTATCGGTGATAGCCATATTAGAACCTCACCGATGTTGACTTATTTTATAGAATTGGCTGATTTTGAGCTTGATAGGGACTTTTCACTTGCAACCAACCCTTTTGTCAAATACCGGTCAAAAGCAGCTTATGTCAAAGCTTTATTAGAACTCGGGGCCGATCCAAACTTAGTTTATGTTTATGAAGGCTATGATATTTTTGAACATACGACGGCTTTAATTGATGCAGTTGAGGAAGGTAATTTAGAGCTTGTAAAACTATTGGTAAACTATGGTGCAGATATCAATTACAAAAATGAGTATGGTGTGACGGCCACTGTAGCAGCCCTTTATAGGGCATTAGGCCGTAAGGGTAATTTTGATGAGGGCATATGTGACTACTTAATATTTGAGAAAAAGGCAGACTTGTCTGGTAGCAGTTGGTATTACAACAGAAATAACAAAAAAGCCGATTTTATCAATAACGTTTTGATTTTAAAAGAATGGGACTTTAAAGAAGGCACACCTGAGTATAGAATTAAAGAAAAATACATTGAGAAGTTTAAATTGTTTGGACAAATATATACAGAAGGTTTATAAAACTGTGTGTTGAATTTAGGAGATAAGAGATGGCAGAACAAATAGAGATACAAGAATTGATTAACAAGAACCTAAAAAAAATAAAATCAAATTATGGCTTGTATACTGGGTTGATCATTGCAGGTGTTGTGTTGTTTATTCTAACAGTTATTATGCCTTACTTATATGTTGTTAAGGTGGTACCTGATGCTGGGACACCTTTAAGTTTCTTGTTGATGTTGACAATACCAGCCTCATGTTTTTTCATGCTCATCGGTATCTTTGGTATGCTCAAAAATAAGGTTTTAAGTCGTTTGGATAAAAAACTTTTAGCAGCTCAAAGTGAAGCGGGTAAAGATTATGATTTAAAACATTATCAAAAAATAGCATACTTAAATAAAACTAAGGCCAGTTTAATCACTGTAGCCATCAGTTTGATGGTAATGCTTTTAGCACCTTCTTTTATCTATTTCATGGTGGCTGTAGATATGACATTTTTCATCTTTTTTGTAGGGGTGGGTTTGGTTTTAATCATACCTTATCAGATTTTTTCTAGTCTTAGGTATTTGGCAAAATACAAGTCCTAGTCCCAAATCTTTTTTTATAATGATGCCATCTTAAAAGTTGGCTGATCTGATGTTACCTAAAGGGTAACATCTTTTTTATTTGGGCATTATTATTGAGAACTAATGTAATAAATACTAAAGGGCTGTGGAAAAGTGACACACATTTCTGATACCATATACATACAAATGAATTAGCTATTTGTTGCATGTATACTCCCCCTACAACTTGAAAGTTGAGCTTTAGAAGGTGCTTGAACATTGTTCATGCATCTTTATTTTTTTAGATCTAGATTAGACTAAACAATTCTGATTTATGTGGATGCTTGTTTATGATGAGTTAATGATATTTTCTATTTTTTGATGTATGATTTAGTTGAGGATGATTAGTTGATACATTAGGTCGGAACATGAGTGGGAGGAATAATGTCGAACAAATTACATAATCTTTTTAAGCCAATAAGCGCTAGTCCGTATAGTGATCAGCTTAAAGACAAGTCAACATATATTGAGATTGCTCCATGTCCAGCACTTGCACCTTTTGTTTATTGTTTTTGGGGAACTACACATAATATTGCAACAAACGAGCTCAATGGGCCTAAAATTGACCATATAACACCTGATGGATGTATGGATATCATAATTGACATTGATTATGACAACCATAAAACTAGTAATATATTTTGTGGAGTACAAAATCGCAGTTTTTCTATCACTTCTAAGATAGAAAGGACTACTCTAGCAGTATTTGCTATTAGATTTTACCCTTGGGCAGTCGTCTTGTTTTCTGATAATGATATGAAAAAAGTAAAGAATAATATCTTCTCCACGCAAGAATACTTTCAGGTTTTCAAGGGAAATCTTGAAGAAAGGCTTATTGACTGTGATACGATTCATGAACGTATTAGGTTTACTGAGACTTTCCTATTACGTAAACTGAATATGCATAGAATGAACAACCATTTCATGAATGCAGTTCATAAAACACTGATAACAAAAGGACATCTTAGTATCGGTGAGCTGTCAGAGCATGTAACAGTTTCAACTAGACAGATAGAACGACTATTTAAGTTCAATATTGGACTTTCACCTAAAGAGTTTACAAATTTGATTAGATATCAGTTCCTCTGGCGAGAAATCGTATATAGCAGAGTGTTTGACGTAAATAATGCAATATTTAAATATGGTTTCTCTGATCAATCCCACTTGATTAATAACTTCAAAACGCATCATAGTATGACTCCATCAGAAGCGAAAGCTTATGCAAACATATATCGATGATGTCGCATTTTTACAAGACTGATGTCAAATAATGAGTTAAGATATATTTAAAGTTGTGACAACTTTTGGATGAAATAGTTTACGAGGAGGATAGGATTATGAAAGTCTCAGGAATTAATTTAAGTAGCAAAGAACCAAAAAAATTGGCTGATTTTTATAAAAATATAGGTGTGGATATTTTTTTGGATGGTGACAACTATGATGGTTGGAACTTAGGAGAAAAAGAAGATAATGATAGAATTAGTGTCTGGATATGGGATGAAAACAAATGGGAAACTTCAAGTGAAGGATACATTACTATTGTTTTGAATTCTGACAATATTGAAAATGAATATACAAAACTGAAAGAAATAATACCTAACATAGAACCTCCATTTAAGGCAAAATGGGGTGGTATAGAACTAAAATTAGTAGATCCTGATGGGAATAAAGTGCTTATATTGTAATATTAAGTTTAACTAAGAACCACTTGGTTTATATGCTATAACAATTAACATACTGGTGAGAAATAATACTTTAAGAACCTGCAGCTAAAAGCTGTGGTTTTTTAATGCTCTATTTCCATAAATTTTCTGATTTATATGGCTGTTGATAATTGACATATAGTAACCAATTTACAGATTTTATAGTACAATTGAATCATAAGATTAATTGGAGGTTAGTTGATATTTAGGTATAATAAGAGTCTTGTGTATCATCTTGTTCTAACAGTAATTGCATATATAATATTTGTTCAATTGTGGGGTTGGAGTAAAGCAACTTTTGTTATTGCATTATTCTGTGTAATAACTACATTTATGTTTAATTGTTATCGTATTGACATTAAGGATGATGGGATGATCGTTTTTCAGTTATATGGGGGAAAAACAAATATATTATGGGACGATGTTGACCTGATTGAAATCGGTCAAAATACTGTCGAAATGCCAATTCTAGGTGTTGTGAGAAATATGACTATTAAGATTAATGAGAAAGAGGATATTGTTATAAATATTGAACCAGTATATAGAAATGAATTAATTGATGAAATTCAGTGTTTTGTGAAGTTAAAAAAATACTAGGATTAACCTATAGTGACAATGCCTGTAATACGCTCTTTGAAACATAAATGTCGCTATAATGAGAAAAGTGAGGTGATTTAATAATGAAGTACTTTAAAATGGAATTATGGGAAGGATTTAATCGTAATGATAGATATGAAGAATCATGTCGACAATGGGATGAAAATCTTGAATTATATAAGAAAGAATTGATTAAGTTAGAAGAATATTTAAATAATGATGCGTATAAAACTTTTCGAAGCGTAAGTTTTCATGATGGTCCTTTAAATAAGATAGAAATCTTAAATTCTAATCGTGAAAATAAAGTAACTGAAGTCAAACTATACATAGAAGAATCAAGTAATGAAGATTTATATTTAATAACCTATTTTAATGTTCAATCATATAAATCAGACATGAGATCGGGTTCATTTTCTAATAGTAGCGATCTCTTTGGAACATGGGGATACAGTGAATTACTTGTTCTTGATGTAAACGTGTTTCAACATAATATTCTATTTAGTTCTGGTTCAGAGATAAATATTGAATTTACAGATATGAGTATTATTATGGTGGATAACTAATTGGCTAATTCCCTTATTTACATCACATTGTGAACACCCCTATAAATTGAAATCATTAAACGAAGTACTTGCGAATAAAAATTCTGCAAGTACTTTTTAGATGAAACATACTTGTTCTGATTTGTAGGGCTAATTATTATTATAGAATTTTACACTATACGTGTCTAAGAAATTGTGGATTTAGGTCTAATTTTGACAAGTTTAGTGAGAAATCTCAATCGATATGATCATACATTTTTAGTTTTGTGTATGAAGATGATTCTGTTTGAACATTAACTTTTAAACATCAGGATATAATTCATCAACTTGGGTTAGACAGACTAAATAAATATAAGATGATGAAATGTAAACATGAATTAAAGTCGACAACTAAATTATGAATAATCAAAATTAAATACTAATAGGTCAAAATGGATGCAAATTGTTATGGCAATTCAAGCCATTACTCTATAGAATAATTATAACTTCAAAAAGAGAGAAAAGGAGAGCAACATGAAAAAAGCACTAATTTTAGCCTTTATATTGATTTTATCAATATCACTATTTGCATATAAATTAACAGAGAACGATGCTGGTAATTCAAGTAGTGAAAATGCGGTATTTCAAGTAGAGGAAAATACAATCGAAGACAATACTGAGGAAGTCACTAGTGAAGAAGATACTACAGAAGATCCTTCTAAAAAAGGTGTTATAACAACAGTAGAATTATCTGATAATTCATTAAAACAGGTCGGTGAAACAATTGCATATGTACCTGATAGACTTATAGATTTAGCTGAAGAAGATAAGGTGAATCACAAATTTTTAGGTCGCCAAACAAGTACAATAAGTTTTGTGCCGACTTCTATCACATATAATGATTTGGGACAACTAATAGCAAAAGGAACCATTACGAATCTAACAGAAGTTGATCTTGCCCATATTAGGATAAGAGAACTGTCTCTATACAATGAAAACGGAGAACTCATTGCATCAGAAAGTTTTGGTTATCTTTATTATGACAATGACATCCAACCTAATCTTAAAGTTGAGAACACTATGGAATGGACATTCATCTTCCCTAAAATGATGGTTGAAATTAAAACTGATGATTTTGATCATATTAAAACTGTTATTAAAACAACATCTGGAACTACTTATTTCCACTATAATAATTAACATATAACATTACTAAAAATACCAACTCATTAGTTAAATAATTTCTGATTGAAAGGATGTCGAGCAGCTACACTCAAAAAATAAATCAGTCATTCATATTGAAATCAATATTAGTAAAGGTACTTGGAGTTAATGCTTCAGGTACCTTTTAAGATTCACATATTTCTTCTGATTTATAGGGATGAGCAGTGTTAAAAAGTTAATAATTTATTAACATCTAGTTAATTAAATTATATAGTAGAATTAAAAGGAAGAGTTTTACAAATCGTAGGTAGAAGTTGTGGAGGCATTCATGATAAATTATTTCCACTTAATCTTTATAATATTAGTTTTTATCATATGGAAAGAGACATTACCATTTATAAGAAACTATGATGTAGAAGATAAAATCAAGCTGTTTTCAAAAGTAGGTCTAGTACTACTGATTGTGTTTTTTACTTTATTCACACAATCGGTTTCATTCTTAATTGGACTAAATAGTAATGAAATAATTGATGCAGATCTTTCAATCCCTTTTACTAATAAACAGTTTAAAATAAATGAAGATAATAAAGAAGAGTTAGAAGATTTAAATAATCTTCTTAAAAAAGTAAAGGTAAAATATAGTCTTAAAGCACCAAAAAGAACCTATAAAGGTCAGACAATCACTGTAATTCTCCTTACTGAAAAAGGATTTAAAGTGTTTCGAGTTACAAATAGTAATCATATATGGCATAATGGAAAGTTTTATAAGTGTGAAAACGTAGATTTATTTAACCATTTAGAAGAATGCTTAATAAAAAAAGACATTTACGATGTTTCTAAGGAGTGATGTTTGTGACGTTGAATTCTAATTTGTAGGGATAAATTTCAACTCATGGTTTGAACTGGAAACGAATTTTGTTGATTATATTGCAAACTTACCTTCACTTTTGTATGCTTTACATGATAGCAACATGATAGCTTTAAAAATAGGAAAAAACTTGTATCGGCGGTTGATATTTTTTAATTGGGAGGCAAATATAAATGAGATTAACATTAAAAAAAGAAATAACGACTACTAACGAAGTAATAGAAAGGATTGAGCATTTGAAGATGGAAGACGATGAACTAAAGAGTTTTCTATTAAATACTTTACCAGTCGTTATGGAGGATGTAATTGATCCTGATATGGATCCGAATAAACCAGAAATATATGTTAACAATCTTTTCTGCAATAGATTGGGAGATTTCAAAAGAAGATATATTATTACTATAACTAATGATGGAGTTTCTGCTCTGCTACTAGGTATTAGGAAAGATGATTATATACACATTTTAACTGTTGGAGTTAAAAAAGACCTTAGAAGAAATCAATATGGTGAAGAACTATTGAAATTCTGTATGAATGATATGATTAATGAATCAATTAGTAAAGTTGTTTTAAATACACATTCCGACAATGTGCCTGCTATAAACTTATATAAAAAAATGGGGTTTAATATTATTGAGGAATAGTTATTTCACTTTAATAGTACTAGCGTTTCGCTAGGCAACCTAAATGACAAATTGAAAGTTGTACATGTAAAGGCACTTAGAATTATTAATTCTGGTGCCTTTGTGATTCACAGATAGATTCTGATTTGTCGGGCTGACCATACATGGATTTTATATTCATTTACTATCATTTAATTACAATATATAGTATTGAAATGGAATTAATGGTATATGGAATCAGTTTGTATTATCATGTAATCAGATGGAAAAGTTACTTTGCTTTGTTCGCGAATATTCATTGAAATCAATTTAAATACTGCTATGTGTAATATAGATGGTTGTAAGCATTTCATATGAATATATTATGAACTACGCAAATATACTATTATATGAAAGGTATCTCTAGTATTAATTTTTAAAGGAGGAATATTTGAGTAATTATCGACTAACAGCACGTGCTATCATAATTGAGGACAGAAAAATACTTCTTAATGAATTCAATAATGGTGAGTATTATAATCTACCGGGTGGTGGTGTAGAAAAAGGTGAAACCTTAAGAGAAGCAGTTGAACGTGAAGTGCTTGAAGAGAGTGGATATTCTGCTTTATCTAGAGAACTGCTATATGTATATGAATATAATCCTGAAAGAGATGGTTTCAGATTTGGTAAAAGAGGAGGATTGAGCCATGTTTTTATATGTGACATTGATCATTCTATAAAAAAGTCAAATCCAACAGAGGTTGATCAAGATCCCAATAAGCCCTCAAATAGAGCTACAGGGATAAAATGGATTGATATATCAAAACTAAATGACATAAATCTTATTCCAAAAATAAATCATATAGTAATGGAAGATTATATTAATGACAAAATGAGTTTGAAGTTTCTTGAAAATATACATTGATGTGTAGAATGAGATGCCCATCAAATAACACTACATCTAGCCTTGGATCCACAAAGAAGCTATGATACAAGTTAGTTTTGAATACATATAGAACCTTGTTATCATGGACAAACCTCATATTCTGACCGAGTCACAGCACTGCATTAGGTGTTCGCAGGCTCATAAACATAAGTAGCTTGTTGAAGCACTCGATGGGTTCTCAGATGCACTTCCATTATATGTCATGAGATTGTTAATACATAAAAATACTAAATTACAAACAAGGAGAAAATAAATGACTGCGAAAAAAAGCAAAGTTATTGTGGCTGTAATTCTGTTAGTTGTGATTTCAATAACAGGGTGTAGTACTAACAAAGAGTTAGAAAAAAAAGATAACATCATCAACAAGCAAAAAGATGATGTCTCTTCCTATCAAGATAAATTAGATGTTCTAAATAATGAAATTGATGAATTAATTGAAAAAAATACTGAATATGTTAACAACAACAAATCACTGGAAAACACTATAGATAATTTGAAGACTGAGATTGAGACTTTGGAAGATTTCAATGAAGATAAGGATATCCTCATTGAGAGTCTTGAATATGATATGAACGAACTACAGATTGATGAAGTATCATCAATGGATATTAATAGTGAGTTAGTTGTTTTTGATGGTTACTTCAATCAAATGCAAAATTTTAGAGAAAATCGTAAAATGTTGATCAATGATATACTTGGAAAAGAAGAAGCACGAGAGTTATTCTTCAAGGCACAGAATTACTATTGGTTTAACATTATGATACCTCTTAATACAGTTTTCACCCCAAAAGTTACATATTCCGAACTATACGAGGAAATAGAAGATAATGAATCTTTAAAGAATTGGTATATTCTTAGTATTAATGATAGCTCAATAACAAAAGAAGATTTAAGAGATAAATTCAAGCAATATTTTAGTGATAAAACTATAGCTGAATTTGATAGATTATTCTTTGATTTTGGAGAAGGATTTAACGAAATAAATCTAAAAGATGATCAGCATTATGGTGTTTTGAATAATAAAGTTTATACACGCTTACATGGAGGAATTAGTGCACTACCCTTTGAAATTCTTGAGGAATATACTACATTAAAACTTGAATATATTTCTAAAGAAAGAGATATCATAAGATATAAAATAATTATGCCTTGTCTAAAATTTGATGATTATATGAATGAGTTTGACGAAATATATTATCTCGAAGAAAGTGTAGAGTTTAAACTTACAGACATTGGGTGGCGACTAAATATGATTCCCAATACATTTAAAGATTAAGAGCAAACAAAATTACTACATATAACACTACATCTGAGCAGAGGCCACTTATAATGTGGTGACAGAAGTTTGTTTTGGTCACTAGTACTTAATCGTACTAGGACACTTACATGAATTTATACTTATGGATAGACCCTCTCACTAACCGAGTCGTTAGTCCATTAGGCGTTTACAGGCTCACAGCCATGAGGACAAGCTGTAAGTTCGAAGGCATCTCGTTGCGCTTCCGTTATAAGAAATTATGTCTACAAAATACAAATAAAGGGCTATTATGCTATCAAGATTATATATAACCTGATGTTGCTAGTAAAATGAGTAAGTAAGTTATTCTGTTAAGTATTCATAAAAAAGGTTCAGAACGAGTCATGTTCTGAACCTTTTCCTTTAGACTTCATTTGTTTTTTAAACCAGTTAAATGATTAGTTCTTCTTCAACAGGATCTTCTATTAAATGCATGTTCCATAAATTTTTAAAGTGTCCATTAAGTGCAATAAGCTCATTAAATGTACCCACTTCAACTATCTTACCTTGGTCCATTACAATAATCTGATCAAACATTTCTGTTAAATGTAATCTATGTACAGTTGTAATAATGGTATGTGACTGATAGTGTTCAAAAATATTTTGGTAAATTAGTCTTTCATTAAAGGCATCAATGTTACTTGTAACCTCATCAAGTAATAACAACTTTTTATGTTTAGCAAAGAATAAGGCTCTTGCAAGAGCAAGTCTTTGCTTTTCACCGCCAGATAAGTTAACACCTTTTTCTCTAATATCAGTATCAAAACCAAGTGGGAACTTCTTAAGTACTTCATTAAATCTAGATTCACATAAGACTTTTTCGAGCTCTTCACTTGTCGCATCCATGCCAAATGTAATGTTATACCTGAGTGTATTCTCAAATATTTCAACATCTTGAGGTGCAAGTATGCTTAATTCAGAAAGTGCTGATAGATTTGTAAATTCATGATTATCAAAGTTTAGTTGTACTTCCTTAGGGGCGTAAAGTCCAGCTAGAACACTTAGAAGTGTGCTTTTACCAGAACCACTTAAACCAATGATTGCAGTTTTACTATTAGAGCGCACATTAAAAGTAATATCACTTAGAGTGTTAACATTATTATTGTAAGAAAAGTTTAAATGACGAATAGACAACCTGTCCCAAGCATGTTTATACTCACTTGTTGCTGGTTGAACGAACTGTTCTGTAGCATCTAGAATTGGTTGCACTGATTGTAGTGCTGTTTTCCATTCTAAGGTGTCGTAGAAGGTACTTGTAATGTCAAAAAATGACTCACTCATTTGCTTAAAGTAACTAACGATGGCTACAAGTGATCCTACAACAATAACTGAACCGGATTCTTTTGCTGACCATAAGAAAAATAGAATGATGATGATTTCAGTTACAAATGCTCCTGATGCACTAATAAAACATCTGGGTTGGTTAATTCTGAATTCTCTCATATGTTCTTTTAGGTAAATGTCAAACTTGCTATCTAAGACTGCACTAGTTTCATTCTTTAAACGAAGGTTAATCACAGTTCGTATATTACCTACAAAATCGAATAGCTTGGCAGTATAAGAATGAGTAGCATCGTTTATTTTATGAAGAATGGGTTGAATCATAGTATTCATCTTTTGCACAATCACCAAATTAAGCCCAGTTAATACGATGCAAATTGCAGCGTATTTCCACGAAAAACTAATTAGTATAAGAATGGGTCCAATAGACAATAGGATATTTCCTAAATACTGATTTTGGCAAAAACCATAATTTCTCAGTGCTGTTGATGCGGTATTGATTCTGTTTACAATTTCTCCTGAATGATGATCAGTATGCCACTTCATAGGTAAGTCGTAAACTTTTTTATACATATCATCAATAAAGTTTTTTTGAGAAGTATAAGCCACTGTCATTTCAAACCACCTAGCCGTGTGGTGAAAAATCTGAAACATCAAAAAACCTATTAAATATAGAGCAAGCCATTTAATAGTTGCTTCTAAGTCATTAATACCACTTTGCTGTAAGGTACTTATTGCTTTACCAAAGGCAAAGGGTTGTAGTAAGACGCCACAAAATGAAAGCGTATGTAGTACAAAAAAAACAATTATCTTCCACTTATCTTTTCCTGCATATTTCCAAGCATTTTTAAATAAATAAATCATTTCTTCCTCCTAGTGTATTCGTTAATTGTTCAAAATTGAAATAATTAAAGAACTTCTATGGAGGGGGTCTAGCTAGTAGTTCACAATAATGGCTAGACTGGTAATTGGGTCAACGTCAATTATTATTAAATTCCTTTTTCATAATAGTTCCTCCTTTTAGTGATTAAATTATCAACAGTTTAATAAATTTAATCATATTAGTAAATACTTGTAACAACACAATATAGGTATAATTTCAACTTCATCGAATTTACTTTGACCTAAATTCTGCGTTAACTAGATTCATTGTTACATTTCAACAATTATAGTAAACTTCTAGTTAACCTAGATACATTTTACAACAAAAATAATCCTCTTCCAAGTGATTTGTCTGAATTTTCTGTAATGATATATTTTCCCCAAAACCATCACCATAATAAATATACCTCATAGCATTTTACGAAGTTAATCATAACTATACATTTATCAACTATCATTCAGTAACGGCTATGCCAAACAGTTTCATACACTTCCTGATATGGGTATTTTTCAGATAGCTTCATAATGACAGACCTAGCCGTATTGATGATTTTGGCTGTAAGAAACACGTATTTCAAGCGAAATGTTTTTATCTGCTATCTGTATACAGAAACATTAAGATAATCGACTTTTAAAAGTAAAAACAAGTTGTATGATAACAGCATCATTTGGAATATTGCATCATTTGCTAAAAATGATTTTAGCAAGAGATGACGTACGTACATATCATACTTTGCTTCTTTGATGTAATTTTCTGCATTACCTCTTTTTTAATAGGCAATGACTAATTTTTCAGGTGGTAAATCTATATAAGTAATAAAGAAAGAATATAGGTAATTTACAGAATCACAATCTTGATTTTGAGAGAAGTGTTACATCGGCTAATTTCCAAATGGAAATATCGATTGATGATCAAGGATATATGAGTATCGAGTAAACTAAGCATATATTCCAACAGAATAAAATATGGAGTCTTAAACTATGTTTAAGGCTCTCTTTGCCTGAATAATTTGAGATGTTGAGGAGGCAAAATTTGACAATTGCCATTATACATAATATTATGATACAAAGTATTGATTAGAGAAAGTTGGTTATAAATTGAAGATTAAAATGATTATAATAATAATACTAGTTTCAATTAGTTTAGTTTCATGTAATAGTAATTCGAATGAGATTGAGCGTCTTAAAATTGAGGTGAATTATCAAAAAGAAAAGTGTAGGGAAATTGAAAAGGAAAATACAATATTGACTGTAGAAAATAATGACTATCTTAATAAGATAATTAAAATGGAAGAAGATAATAACACTATTGTAATAGAAATGGAAGAAAAGTATGAAACGGATTTAAGTACAATTAAGAGATCTTTGTCAACAACAGAGGATTTACTTAAAATAGAAACGGATAAATTAAATCTTTTAACAAAAGAACTGGAAATAAAAAATGATGTAATCGGCAAATTGAAAAACTTTGCAAATAATACTTCCATTATAGATTTGAGCGTATTAGGAAATCTTGCATTAGGAGTAAGTATGGAGAAAGTTCATTCTTTATATGGTAAGGAATTATACTCTGAAAAGGTGTCTGAGCCAGATTTGAACTTATATCAGACTATTTTATTCTATGAGGGTATGACTATAACTATTACAGATGAACTTGTATCAAATATTTTTATTAACGACAAAAAGTTTATTTCTAATTTAGATATAGCTGTTAATGATAACGCACTTTTTGTGCTTGAATACTGTGATAGTGTTTTAGAGCCCTTTGGCGGAAAAGAAAATTTAGGATGGTATAGAACAAAAGATAACAATCTTATTATTTTGTATATATCTGAACCAAATTTCAGATTCAACAAAAATGTTGAAATGGACTCTGTTATTCAAGGAATTGAATTGTTGACTGGAAATGAGTTTGATTGAGATAATTTCATTTAAAATACTAAAATGAACAAAGAAAAAAGTAGTAATTGAGATGAGGTATAAAGTTACAGTTTATTTCTGATAAAGTATTAACTAATAAAGTATGAAAGTAGGTATAGTATGATTGAAATACATAATGAACATTGTAAATGGAGAATAGAACTTGCAAAAAAAATAAGTTCGAAAATTGTGAAAATGGAAGATGTTGAGGCGATTGCAATTGGAGGGTCAGTCGCACGTGGATATGCAGATGAGTATTCTGATATCGAAATTCTGATTTTATGGGGTGAATTACCTAGTGAAGAGACTAGAAAACATCTAATATCAAAACTATGTGCTGAATGTTTATATCCATTCAATTATGATGCAAATGAAGATAACTTAATTATTGAGGGTATCCAAGTAGATTTATGGCATAATACTGTTTCGTGTGAAAGTGAAGTAATTAAATCTATTCTTAAAAGTGAGGACATGAGCTTAGGTAATAGCAATTTTATGGACACTATCTCTATGTGTATACCTATATATGGGGAGTCTATTATTACCAAATGGAAAGAGGATGCAAGTAGATATCCATATGAATATGCTATTTATAATATTGAGGATAGTTTGAGATTTTTGAAACCAGGTCATTTGGAGTTGCATATGTATAGAAATAATCCCACTTTGGTTTTTAATAATATCATTGAGCTTCAAAAAAGGATGTTTTTATTACTGTTAGCTTTAAATGAGAGATATTTTCCAACGTATAAATGGATGTATGTTTCTTTAAAGGAAATGAGAAATAAACCCCAAAATATTGCTGAAAGATTTCAGGAAGTGTTCCGTCTACCATGTAAGGAAGCTATAGAAGTTACGTTTCAACATATTTATGAGGTAATAGAGTTGATCAATCAATTGCATCCAGAAGTAGAAACTGAATTAGCTACTAAATCTCTAGTTGGTACAAGGAAAAAGCTTATACCAAGGATAGTTGATTAATCGATACTATTATGGATAACTTTGAAAGTTGCACATGTAAAGGTACCTAGAATTATTTATTCTGGTGCCTTTTGTGATCCACAGATAGATTCTGATTTGTCGGGCTGTTCAATATGTGACATTATGATTTAATTGTCATATTTTAATTACTGATTATGTGCGATAGGATAAATAAGAAAAAGAGATCAACTTAATTCTAATATTTAAGTTGATCTCTTTTTCTAGTATTTGAAAGTAATACTTATGATATAGGCTATTTGAATGACTGCTAGAGATTTATATAGTATCAATAAAGTATATAGCCGAAGATGATCGAGGATCTGCATATTGTGTTTAATATTGAATTTTGAGGTGTATGAATATAATGGTTGAATAATAAATGATATTGGGAAGGAATGGGTATGAAGAAAGTAATTATTAATAAACAGGGAGCAAAGAATGTTTTTTTTGATGCACATATGCATGCTTACAATTTGAGCCATCCTAATATAGGGGCATTTTTGGGACGTCTCATTAATATCAAGTTACTAATTGGTGTAATGGCAGGAATAATTTTTGCGAACATTGGTATTCTTATTATCATCCTTTTTATTAATCCTTATGTGGAACTTAAGCTTGTCTTAATTATTGCATTATGTTTAGTGGATCTTTTAGTTCTAGCCTTAGTCTTGATCATCAACCGTACCAAACTGATGAACTTTATAAGGATTATGGATTATTCGATTGGACCATACTTTCTTCAAATAGAAGAAGATATAATGCAATATACAAAGAGTCAGAAAATTAAGGGTGAAAAGAAAAACTATCTGGAATTTGATAATATGAAATTCGATCGATATGCATTAATTCCGCTGATGATGCATTTCACAAATGATAAAAGGCGGAAGGAAGAAAATCGAAAGAAAGGGAGATACGCTCTTGCACGAAAATCTATACAAGAACAGACTGTGGATCTATTTCAGGGGATCCGATATTACTATGAGAATAGTGATACTAAGCTTCTGAAATTCTATCCTTTTATGGGTATCACTTTGAACAATGACACATATGATATGGAACATCTGAGAAAAGTGCTATGTAAATATTTCTGTTGTTTTCCTTTTGAGCATCGTTCAACGCTACTTTACGATGAGCACGTTAAATTCGATGGTGATATTGATAAGCTGAAATGTCCGACTTTCACCGGGATTAAGGTCTATCCGCCATTAGGTTTTGATCCATGGCCTGACCGTAACGACTTCAGCTCTGAGAGTGAACTTGAGAAAGCAAAATTCTTGTATGAATTCTGTGAGAAAAGGAGTATCCCAATCGTAACTCATTGTGGTGGAAAGGGATATAATTCGATTGACAACAAAAGGTACAAGAGATTTGGTTCGCCTGGGGGGAAATGGCAAGAAGTCTTGAAGAAATACAAGCATTTGAGGATTTGCTTTGCTCATTTCGGTCCCGAAATAACTGTGGGAGAAAAGGATAGCTGGACAGATATGATCATGGAGTTGATCTTGAATGATGATTACCCTAATGTTTATACTGATATATCATGTCGGTGTTACAATGAGAAAGACTTTAAGTTGCTGATGGAAGCGGTAAGACATAAGGCAGATCAGAGAGGCGTTCTAGAGAGTCGAATTTATGATTATATTCTCTATGGAACAGATTTTCCAATGAACATTAAAAAGGGCGGAACCTATGGGACCTATCTAAATGCATTCTTAGAAGTTGATATGCCTCCAGAACTGAAGAACAAACTATGTAATGTGAATCCAAGAAAATTCTTGTTCAATGAATCTTAGAAAGTATATGATAAAGAATTATTTGTCTAACAGTTGTGGAACTATGATAGGAGATTTAAATGGAAATCTTGAAGTTTCTTGACTTACAAGTACTATGCTAACTAGATAATAGTTGTTTGCGAGTAACATAGAAATTGAAACAGATATGAGGACCAGTATCAAATGGATGCTGGTCTTTTTGATTCCATAGAATTCTGAATTGTGGGAATAATTTAATATCATGTTAATATATTCAATTGGTATTATATAGTAAAATTAAGACAGAAGTGATCAGATGAAGTATAGTAATTGATGTTTTAGGGAATAACACAAAATGAAAAGGAGATAAAATGAATAGAAAAGGTCTTATTTTCTCTATAGAAGAGATTATTTCCATGAAAGGTATTGGACTACCTGTTATCAATAAGGATGGCACTAAGGTGGCTTATCAAGTGACTTCAACAGACTGGAAGGAAGATCGCTATATTAAAGAGCTTTGGCTTTATGATGTGATAAGTAACGAGCATGTACAAATAGTTGGTAAACATGAGGACTATATGGGTTCGGCTAAATGGTCACCGGATGGAAAAGTACTGGCCATGCTTCTTAAATCAGGTGGTAAAAAAGATGACAAGAATCAGATCTATGTAATAGACATTAAAAGTATGGAAAAGAACCAGATCTCATGTCATGAAAAAGGTGTAGCAGATTACATATGGTCACCGGACAGTAAAGGTTTTTACTATATGTCTACATCTCCAAATGCAAAGAAAAAGGAAGACAGAGATAAGAAATATGGTAAGTTTACTTACATAGATGAAGATCAAACTAATAATAGTCTCTTTTACTTAGAGTTTAAAAAAGGATTAGATGTTTCTAAATCAAGATATCAATTACCTGAGGATCTTATAAAAATAAGTAAAAAGGATAAAAAGAATACATATCATCCATCTGTACTATTAAGTGAAGAAAAAGAATTCTACATGCATCAAATAACTGCTTCACCTGATGGAAGTAAATTGGCACTTACTGTTGCGCCATCACCTACAATGGAGGATTACGAA
>Ga0209272_10000971_pt1 | contig 19661 bp, 15 predicted proteins | sample tdDd002_FD_187125 | JGI IMG/M metagenome (GOLD analysis project Ga0209272, IMG submission 187125) | Marine sediment microbial communities from the Atlantic coast under amendment with organic carbon and nitrate - tdDd00.2 (SPAdes)... | ecosystem: Environmental > Aquatic > Marine > Coastal >... | reverse complement strand
TTTTGGGACTGCACTAGAATTACAAAACCAAGTAATCTAGTAATATAAAACAGATCCAGTCTCAGAAACAAAAACAAGTAAACATGTACAAAAACTTAAAGCAGAGCATCGAAGCAGCTTGGGAAGACAGAAGTCTTTTGAAGACTGAAGAAGTTCAAAAAAATATTAATGAAGTTATTGAGCTTCTTGACAAAGGAGTGCTTAGAACTGCAGAGCCTATTGAAAACGGATGGCAAGTAAACGAGTGGGTTAAAAAAGCCGTTATTCTTTATTTTCCTATTCGAAAAATGGAAACCATAGAGGTTGGTCCTTTCGAATTTCACGATAAAATGGCTCTTAAAACAAATTATGCCGAACTTGGTGTTCGTGTAGTTCCTCATGCCGTTTCTCGCTACGGAGCTTTCATTGCTCGCGATGTGGTTATGATGCCTTCGTATGTTAATATTGGGGCATATGTTGATCAAGGAACTATGGTTGATACTTGGGCTACTGTAGGCTCTTGTGCTCAAATTGGCAAGCACGTTCACTTAAGTGGTGGTGTTGGTATTGGTGGTGTTTTAGAACCTATTCAAGCTGCTCCAGTTATTATTGAAGACAACTGTTTCATCGGATCTCGTTGCATCGTTGTTGAAGGTGTTCATCTTGAAAAAGAAGTGGTTCTTGGAGCGAATGTTGTTTTAACTAAATCTACTAAGATTATTGATGTAACTGGTGAAGAACCTGTAGAGTATGATGGATTCGTTCCTGCTCGTTCGGTAGTGATTCCTGGTACTAGAACAAAGAAATTCCCTGCTGGAGAATACCAAGTTCCATGTGCTTTAATTATTGGGAAACGTAAAGCATCAACTGATCTTAAAACATCCTTAAACGATGCGCTTCGCGAGTACGACGTTGCCGTTTAACTATTGAAATAATTTAAACTCTAAGTACTTAAAATACTTAAAGTTCAAAGTGCCTAAAGTTATTAGAAAATAAACAAGCCCGAGATAAACCTCGAGGAATTCTATTGAGTAAATTTTAGGCACTTATAAATACTTTTAAACTCTAGTACTTAAAACTTTATTATGCATAACGATATTAAAAAAGCTTTAGAAGTATTAAAAAGTGGTGGTATCATTCTTTATCCTACCGATACGATTTGGGGAATTGGTTGTGATGCAACCAACGAAGAAGCTGTTAAACGTGTCTATGAGATAAAAAAACGTGAAGATTCCAAAGCCATGTTGGTTCTTATGGAAAACCCGAATCGTTTAAACTCATATGTGGATGAAGTACCTGAAATAGCTTTAGATTTAATTGATGTTACTGAAAAACCGACTACAATTATCTATTCTAATGCTAAGAACTTGGCAAAAAACCTGATCAATTCTGATGGCAGCATTGGGATTCGAATTACAACTGAGGAATTTACTCAGCAACTGATTCAGCGTTTTCGCAAGCCTATAGTTTCAACTTCTGCCAATATTAGCGGAGATGCTCCTGCTCAAAATTTCTCTGAAATCAATGAGGAGATTATCGATGCTGTTGACTATGTGGTTGAATATCGTCAAGATGACATGGCTAAAGCTCAAGCATCTAGTATTATTAAGATTGGTGCTGATTGGGGTGTTCAAGTTATTCGAGAATAATTAGATATTAAGCTCTATATTGAATAAAACAAGCCCTTAACTCGTCGAAAGTTAAGGGCTTGTTTTATTATTAGTTAATATCAAATTAGTTCATTTTTATCACCTTAACCTTTTTCTTCTCAATAGAAATGGTCAGATCTTCTGTCATCTGTCTAGGCTCCCCATCAACATGATAGGTTTTTGAGTCAGATTTAATAGTCAATTTATCTGCTCTTAGATAAGTCATGTACTTTGAATTTTTAAGCTTCCCCGTAAACATTTTATAAACCAAAATTGGAGATAGAATCAGAGGGTACTTCTTCATCAATACAAGTTCAAGGAGACCATCATCGTATTTGGCTTCAGGAGCAATTATGGCATTATTTCCAAATTGACGTGTATTAGCCAGATAGACTCCCCAGAATTTCCCGGTTAACTTCACTTGTCCTAGGAATAATTCAACAGCAATTGGTTTGTATGAAAAGAGGCCTTTTAAAGTGCATAAAATATATTTCTTCAATCCACGAAATTTGCTACCATCAAAGAGTGATGCGACATGGCTGTCAAAGCCCAAACCAGCAACATTAATCGAATAATCATCGTTGATTTTGGCAAGATCTACCTCTCTAACATCCCCTCTCAGCATATTTGATATAAGATGCTCAACATCACTCGTAAACCCTAGTTCCCTTGCAAAACCATTACCTGATCCGTTAGGTAAAACAGCTAGAACTAAGTGTTCTTTTGCGACCAAATGCTTTAATGTACAGTTCACACTCCCATCACCACCACAAATTACAATGACCTTATAATCATTAACTTTATTCTCCCAGAGTTGATTAAAATCCTCCAAGCTTTGTGTTAAGATATAATCAATACGATGACCACTCTTCTTTATTTGATTAATGATACTATCTGATTTTTGTGTTCCAGAGTTCGGATTGATTATAAAAAGAATGTCACTGGCTTCAATTTTCATTTTCGTTTTATTTGTTCAGAAGTTTATTGTTGTCATTCAGAATATGACAGAAGATTCAATCGGACAACAAAGATGCTCTAAAACTGGAAGAATATTGATAAAGAGAATCTTAATTAATGTTATATGATCTTTAAGAAGAGAAATTCAAAGAGATACTATTTATTTGTGATTCTTACACTTTTTTGAACCACATAAATATTACGACATGAGGTTCTGTACTTAGCTACAATATTCACAACAGTATCCAAAACCTGACCTTTGGCAAACGGAAATTCAACTCTACCCGCTCCTTTCTCAGCCGATATTGGTGTTGATCTGATTGGGATGAATTTATTATTAACCAAAGGCGTAAGATGAAATTCAACATTCTTTGAATAGTTATTTAAGAACATTTTTAAATTCACACGATCTGAACGTACAAACTGCTGAGTTTCGATGAAAGGGAATACCTTACGTAAACTGCCATTTCGCTTATACTCTTTTAAACCAATACCAGCTTCCCCCCTCTTGTATGGTGTTTCTGCCCATAGTTTACCATTGGGATAATATTTCTTTTGGATACCATCTTTTTTATCATTCACATAAGGTGTTAAGGCATATATTTTCCCATTTTTATGGTACTTTTTAGCCATACCGTTCAGCTCATCACCTACATAAAAAACCTCATCACTCAAAACACCAGAATCATAGTATACACGTGCCACTCCTTCTCTAATACCATTCTTGTAGAAGGTCTCAGAGCGTAATTTATTTTTGGAATTATAACGTTTTACCCAACCTTCCAACACTTCTCCATCTCCATTGGTTACAACGGTTTCTTGTGGCGTTTTAGATTCACAAGCAAATAAAATAAAGATAGAGAGTAAGTAGAGTAATCGTTTCATTTTAATAGAGTCGGTTATGTCATAAAAATAAATAAAGCTGATGAATAATAAAATTATGCAAGGAAATAAGAGCTTATTCGTAAGGATTATACGCTTACAACTTAAGGATGATGGCTTATTAAACTAAAGTCCATAAATCCTTCTCTAATTTAATCAACTCATTCTTTTTCGCTTAATCAAGTATGATTCCAATACGTTCTTAAAGGGTTTATGTATATCCGCCTCTACAAAGTCAATAGAAAATTGACTGCATAGCAATTTCATTTCATCGTAAAATGCAGTTTGTTTTTTAACAAAAGACTCTCGTATTTCCGAAGGATTCAATTTTAAAACCTCCCCCGTTTCCATATCAATGAATTTAGATGGACGGTTTGCAAAATTAAACTCATTTTCTAAATCATGATCTGTTACCGCAAAAAGGACCACCTCGTGCTTATTGTAACGCAAATGTTGAAGCGCCTCTAATATCTCCTGAGGTTTATCATCCCCCATTAAATCGGAAAAAATAACGATTAAAGAACGTTTGTGTAAGGCCTCTGCAAGATGATGTAGGTTATCTGAGAACTTCGTACTTTTATTTAATCCCAAATTCTCCTTATTGTAAATTTTCAATAATTCGGCATAGAGCCTTTGTGCATGTGTGATTGATAATTTTGCTGGTGTATGCAACTCAATTTCGTCAGAAAAAGTAGATAAGCCAACAGCATCGCGCTGATTACGCAACAAGTGGATTAAAGCAGCCGAACAGAGCACAGAGAATGCCATTTTAGAGACTTTCTTATCCTGATAAGGGAAAAGCATAGAAGATGAAGTATCAATCACTAAATGCGCTCTCAGGTTAGTTTCCTCTTCAAATTGCTTTACAAAAAGCTTATCGCTTCTGGCATACAATTTCCAATCGACATGTTTTGTTGATTCTCCCTTATTGTACAAGCGATGTTCAGCAAATTCAACCGAAAAGCCATGATAAGGACTACGATGCAAACCAAGCAAAAACCCCTCAACAATTTGTTTAGCCATTAGTTCCAAATTATCGAAAGCTTCAAATTCTATTAAGTCAGATAATTGCTTCATGATTGTGCACGGATTAGAAAATTAAAAAAACTTCATCTTGCAAAAGACAATTCAAATTTGACAAAAAAAAGGCATAGAATAGAATTCTATGCCCTAAATATGATAACAATGTTTACTATCGACTATAGTAAAGCATTCATTTTTTCAGCAATAGCTGTTTTTGGTACAGCACCTACTTGTTTATCAACAACCTCACCATTTTTTAAGAAAATAATGGTAGGTATATTACGGATACCAAATTTAGCGGCAGTAGCAGGACTAGAGTCAACATCAACTTTAGTAACTACAAATTTGCCATCGAAATCTTGAGCCAATTCATCAACGATTGGTCCAACCATTCTACATGGTCCACACCATTCAGCCCAAAAGTCAACCAATACAGGCTTATCAGACTTCAAAACAATCTCTTCGAAATTAGTATCATCTACTTTAATAGTCATGGTTTTTTATATTTTTTGGTTTATATACGCCAGATATCTTCATTAGAAATTCTCATATCTAGCTATCTAAGAATGTTAATTTTTAACGACGCAATTTAGTTAATTTTGAATTCAATTTCAGAATTATTTTTAAAATATTCAATCAAATCTGTAGAAAGTTTTACTTTACAGGTTCTTGAGAACATTTTCAGTTTCATTTTCCCCTCATCAACAATAACGAAATTGACCAACAAATTTCCCTTATTATCTTCATGAGTCAAGCAATTTTCCATCTCGTTCACAATTTCCTGAGTTAAACTCATAACGGGAATTGTAAGGGTAATACGCTTTACTTTTTGTTCTAAAACTTCAGATAGCAAGCCAATCGATTTAATCTTGTACTCTAATTCTGTTGAGTCCCTAGGCCAAGTTCTTTGTTGTACTTTACCGTTAATAAACACTGACAGCCCTTCTACAAAATAATTGTTGAATTCCACAAAATCTTTTCCAAAGAAAGGTAATTCATAAGAATCGGTGAAATCTTCGATGTTAACAATTGCAAAAGGATTTCCAGTTCGGGTAATACCTCTACGAATGGCAGTTACCATTCCTGCAATATTAATTTCTTTATCCTTGAACTGAAGCATATCTGCTGAAAGCTGAGATAAGGAAGCATTACAAAATGAATCAATCTCTAAGCGATAATCATCAAGTGGATGCGCAGAAAGATAAATTCCAATCAATGCTTTTTCCTTATTCAAACGCTCAAGCTTGCCCCACTCACCAGAACTTGGTGCTTTAGGTGGTGTGACCACATAGTCGTCTACTCCACCAAAAAGCGTTTGTTGAGCCATCGCTTTTTCAGCCTGCAACTTATTCCCATATTTGGATAAGAGTTCAATAAATGGCGTTTCAAATTCATCCGTGGCAAAATACTGACTACGATTCAATTCAAAACTATCAAAACCACCAGACATGGCTAGGTTCTCAAGCGTTCGCTTGTTGACCGTTCTCAGGTTGACACGCTCTACAAAATTGAATATATCCTTGAAATCACCATTTGCTCTTTCCTTAATAATATCCTCTACGGCAGCCTCTCCAACCCCTTTTACTGCTGCCATTCCAAATCGTACAGCGCCTTCTTTATTCACCGTAAATCTTAAATACGATTCATTCACGTCAGGACCAAGTACAGGCAGGCGCATTCGCTTACACTCATCCATGAAAATGGTTACTTTTTCAATATCTGAGAGGTTACGACTAAGTACAGCAGCCATAAATTCAGCTGGGTAGTGAGCCTTAAGATAACCCGTTTGATATGCGATATAGGCGTAACAAACTGAGTGAGATTTATTAAAGGCATATTGAGCAAATGCTTCCCAGTCAGACCAAATCTTATCAATCAAATCTTCAGCTTTCTCAATTTTTCGGACGACCTCTTTATCATCAGCAACCTTCATTTTAAAGGTTTTCCCTTTGCCTTTCACTTCCTTATCAAAGCCTTCCATAAATTCTTCGTTGGCCAAACAGCCTTCGATAAATTTGACTTTAAGCTTATCCATCTCGGCAATTTTCTTCTTACCCATTGCCTTACGCAAGGAATCAGACATACCACGAGTAAACCCTCCCAATGCTCTCGACTGGAGCATCACCTGCTCTTGATAAACCGTAATACCATAAGTATCCTTTAGGTACTTTTCCATGATAGGATGATCGTACACAATCTCCTCAGCTCCATGCTTACGATTCACAAAGTTCGGAATGTACTGCATCGGCCCAGGACGATAAAGCGCATTCATAGCTACTAAATCTTCGAAACGATTGGGTTTCAACCCTTTTAAGTGCTTTTTCATTCCTGGTGACTCAAACTGGAAAATACCTGTTGTTTCACCATGAGAGAATAAATCAAAGGTTTTCTCATCATCAATTGGAATGGCATCTATATCGATATCAATGCCTTTAGAAAGCTTTACATTGGCTATTGTATCCTTAATAATAGAAAGGGTTTTCAAACCTAAGAAGTCCATCTTAAGCATTCCAACATCCTCTACGAATCGACCATCGTATTGAGTAATCAATAGGTTTACCCCTTTCACTTTCATGATAGGAATATGCTCTGTAAGGTTATCGCGTCCTATTAAAACACCACAGGCATGTACTCCCGTTTGGCGAACAGATCCTTCTAAATTTTCAGCAAAGCCAAGAGTTTGAGAGACTAGCTGATCATCTGATGTTCTTTCTCTCTCAAGTTCAGGCTCTTCCTTAAAAGCCTTTGCCAAACTCACTTTAGGTCCATCAGGAACCAGTTTGGCCAAACGGTTGGCCTCTGATAATGGCAATTTAAGAACACGAGCCACATCCTTTATGGACGATTTGGCTGCCATGGTTCCAAAGGTTACAATGTGTGACACTTTTTCGTGCCCATATTTTTCGGTTACCCAGTCCAATACCTGCTGACGTCCATCGTCATCAAAATCGATGTCGACATCGGGCATGGAAATACGATCCGGATTCAAGAAACGCTCAAATAGCAAATCGTACTTTATGGGGTCAATATTGGTAATTTTAATACAGTAAGCCACAGCTGAACCCGCTGCAGAACCACGACCTGGTCCTACAATCACTTCCATATCACGAGCCGCCTTAATAAAGTCCCATGTGATCAGGAAATAACCCGGGAAACCCATCTTCTTAATGGTTTCCAGCTCAAAATCGAGCCGTTCAATAATATCAGCAGGTAATTCCTTTCCCCAACGCTCATAAGCACCTTCAAAAGCTAAGTGACGCAGAAATTCATCAGGGTCATCAAAGCCTTCTGGAAGAGGAAAATCAGGCATTAATGGTGGCACATTTAAGTCATAATTCTCAACCTTATCCGCAATCTCTTGCGTGTTAGAAATGGCTTCTGGAATATCAGAAAACAAATCGCTCATCTCAGCTGTTGTTTTCAGAAATTCCTGCTTGGTATAACGCATACGAGTTGGATCGTCTAAATCCTTACCTGTATTCAAACAAATCAGTAGATCATGAGCATCCGCATCTTCTTCATTCAAAAAATGAGAATCATTGGTTGCTACAACTTTCACTTCATGCTTTTTCGATAGCTCTAAAATCTTTTTATTACACAATTCTTGGTTATCGTATATGTCGGCATTCTTAACTGGATCATTCGTTTTGTGGCGCATGATCTCTAGGTAATAATCCGCTCCAAATATTTTTTTATACCAAGTAATGGTTTCATCCAATTCTGCCCAGCGTTCATTCATAATATGCTGAGGTACTTCACCTCCCAGGCAAGCGGTAGAAATAATTAATCCTTCACTATGCTTTTCCAACAATTCTCTATCGATACGAGGTTTGTAATAGAAACCATCGATATAACCTAGAGATGCCAATCGCATTAAATTGTGATAACCGACCTTATTCTTTGCTAGTATGATCAAGTGATAACCTGAACGATCTTGCCTTTCACCCTTATCGAAACGCGTGCGTCTAGCCACATAAGCTTCAATTCCCAGAATAGGTTTAATCCCATTAGATGTTGCAGCTGCGTGAAACTCTTTAATTCCGAACATATTTCCATGATCAGTTAGGGCAATAGCAGGCATACCATCTTCCTTAACCTTATCGATCATGCGCTTAATTTTAGAAGCACCATCGAGAATGGAATATTGAGAGTGAACGTGTAAGTGTGTAAATTTGGTCATCTATACGATTTAATGAAATTACATGAAACATGTGAACCCTTAGGCTATCAGTTTATTACAAAACAAATACAAAAAGCCTATTGTCCCGTTTTCATTCTGACAAATTTAGTCTTTTATTCGCTTATATTCTTGAGAATTCAATCGAAAAAATCAATCTACTGATAGGCCTTATTTCAAAGAAACCTCAACCCTATAGTTAGGCGATTTTAATTGCTCAGGCATATTTCTTAAATCAGCCGTTTTTACTTTAAATGATTCCATACCCAAAGCAAGACTATCTTTCATGAATGTATTTAAAGCCCTATTTCGAGTCTGAAGCAAGTTCATAAACATCGAGTCGAGCTCTGATTTTCCTACTTTCTGATTACAGAGCGTAGCTAAACTTATACCCTCTTCCAAGTTAGGATTTAAATAAGTCATAAAATCAACATTCGAAGTCGCCCAATTTATAAGCTGATCATCAGAAACATCAGGATATGAATTGTTTTTAGAAGTACAGTAAGTTTTAATTGAGCTCTTTAAAGCCAAAAGTTCTTTCTCTTTTTGTAAGTTCGTTTCCTGAATAAATGAAAAGCTCAATTCATCCTTTTTGCTTAGAATCGTTGCAATCTTTCTCAGGTTTTTCTTTTGCGTGGCATCCAGACTGTCTTGTAAAAAATGGAAAGGAATGGTTTTGATACTTTCAGGATCTCCACCAGCTAAATTTCCTAGAATATTAAAGGGTTGACTCGCTGTCTTAATCAAGAAATTCATAAGCGTTTTCCAAATAATCTTGCCGACTCTAAAGTCAGGATCCGAAGGATTACCTGAAACAGGTAAATCAAAATCGATCTGATCGTCTTTATCCTTTAGCAGATACAAAGCCAGTCGAACAGGTGCTTTTATGGTATTCTTATCTTTAGTTTTATTTCCAAAATCAATCTCTGATATATGGATATTATTAGCATTCTTAAGCTCAGTTGAGGTCATCGCTATACTTGTTTTATAATTAAACTCCCCTTGCGTGATAGGGCGAGCAATATAAAACTCAGTATAGGGTGAGAAACTCATCAAATCTAAATGTTCAAGGTGGTTCTTAAAGTTTACCGATGAAAGATCTTTAAGGCTAAACCAGCCCTCTCCTGCAGAACGACCAGATCCATGTAAATGCATTGAATAGCTTATTGGAATTGAATCGACTTTCTCGGATAAAATTCCCATTTTAAGGTCTATATTCTTTAGGTCGTAAACAAAAGGTCGGTTTAGCGTGTTATCCGTAAAATTGACGAAACCATTCGTTACCGAGATACTTTTAAGCTGATAAAACAATTCTGAAGAATCTATCTCAACAGTAAGAGTATCTTGTGCCAAAGAATCAGCTTTCATGTAAGGCGCTAACAAACGTTCAAAATTACTTGAGCCTTTATCTAAACTAGCGTAAATTCTAGGTGAATCAACTCGAATGTCTCCAATTTCATAATGAGACGTCCCAATATTCAAGGAGTCTAAGACAACATCAGTTTTCTTAGCTGCAAGTATGGTTTTTTCATCAGCATCTTTCATCTCAAAATCGACCACATTGCTTTGTCCTGATACAATCAAATCCATTGGATTATCGAGGCTTCCCTCCATGTGGATTGTGGTATTTAATTGCCCCGACATGGCAGATATATCAATATAATCCGTCACGTAAGCTTTTATGGGTTTCAAATCGATAGACTGTGTGGCAATATCCACGACATAAGCATTCTTTGCATGATCGATATCGGCAGAAACCTGCACACGTCCCTTATCGCCCATGGCAAAATCGACCCCCATTTCCGATTTTTCATTATTCCAAGCAATCAGAGGCAAAGCCAAATCCATTTTTTTAAACTCAATGGTATTTTTCTTTAACACATCGGTATAACGAACCGAACCATTCTTAAATTGAATATTCTTAATAGAAAACTTTAAATCTTTTTTCTCACTTGGCTGCTCAGCAATAGAATCTTGCTGAGGAATCATACTATCAAAATTGAAACCTAAACTATCTTGAATCACCGATACATTTAAACCATCGAGATAAATCTCTGAAAAAGCATATTCTCCTGTAATTAAATGCCAAGGTGAGAAATTAACTTTCAGCTCGTTAAAGGCAACAAAGGTGCTCGTTTTGTCTGCTTCAAAAAGATTAAATCCTTTTATTCCAAGTGCAACTTGTGCGTAGTTAAAGTGTAATTCCTCAATCGCTAATTGACGCCCAACAAACTCTTCACTATTTTTAACAAGCCAATACTTAACCAAAGAAGATAGAAAAAAGAAGAGAATGAAAAGAAAGCTTAGAATTGCAATTAGGACCTTTTTTCTCTTTGACAATTGAAAATTCATAATGCGGATTGGGATTGAATTTAAACTAATGAAGCTCTAAGTTAATGAATTAAACGAATTGACTTAGAGTAAAAATAATCTTGATAATGAATAACAAAATTAAAATATTATTGACTGAATTCCTTGAATTCTTTATTGAAAATAATGATCTGCTTATAGCTTAAACTCATAGTACTAAAACAGACGCATTAATGCTAACAACAAAAGCCGCCAGAATCAATATTCTGACGGCTTGTATATTATTGCAATTATAAATTATTACTCAATCTCCACCACAACCGGACAATGATCCGAATGCACCACATCCGCAAGAATTGAAGCGCCTTTTAGCCTCTCTCGCAAGCTTTCACTCACCATATTATAATCGATGCGCCAGCCTAAGTTCTTGCCACGACAGCCCGCTCTATAGCTCCACCACGAATATTTATCGGCCGACTGATCGAAGACTCTGAAACTATCGATGAATCCAGAGGCAATAAATTCAGTAACCCACTCCCTTTCTTCTGGAAGGAAACCAGAAACGCCCTTCTTCTTCTCAGGTCTGCTGATATCAATTGCTTTGTGACATATATTGTAATCACCAGCAATAATTAGGTTTGGAATCTCCTTTTTCAACTGCTGAATATAGCCATGGAAATAGTGTAGCCAATTCATTTTATAATCCTGACGGGGACCTCCTGTAGTTCCTGAAGGATGGTAAGTTGACATTACCGAGAAACCATCGAAATCAGCACGAATAGCACGCCCTTCCACGTCGAATTCATCATTATCGACACCGATATATATGTTGTTGGGTTTTATTTTAGTTAGAATACCCACGCCTGAGTAGCCCTTTTTCACAGCTGAGTGCCAATAGCAATGGTAGCCCAATTCTTCGAAAAGGTGAGATTCAATTTGCTCTGGCTGAGCTTTGGTTTCTTGTATGCAAAGAATATCTGGATTTTCGGCTTTTAACCAGCCTACCAAATCTTTGCTAATAGCGGCACGTATGCCATTTAAGTTATAGGATATGATCTTCATAATCAGATGATTTTTTTAAGTATGATTGCTTCTACAAAACGAAGCTTATTTTTGGTTAACAAGGTCTAAAAATAAGAAATTAATATCACCCCGAGGCATCGGGGCAAGTACAAAGTATTAAGAGATGAAGCTTTACATCTCGTAATTCGTAATTGCCAAATCGTAATTAATCAGCTTTCTTTGTAAAATGAAGTCGACCCAATACCAAATGATTCTTGATGCCATTGAAAAAATAGGCCTCTCACAAACTGATATCACCAGAAAACAGACATCTGCTTTCGACGAGTTTCATGTACGTGGAAAAATGGTGAGTGAAGAGCTTTTCTCACAAATTAAGCTAAAAAATGATTCTCAGGTTCTTGATTTGGGTTGCGGATTAGGAGGCACTTGTCGAATGTTAGCTGAAAAATACGATTGTAAGGTACATGGAATCGATTATTCTGAGCAACATATCGATACAGCAGAATCCCTATCAAAACTGACTGGTTTCGATGGTAAAACTGAGTTTAAACACGGTGATGCTACAGAACTTCCCTACCCTTCGGATCAGTTTGATCTCGTTATCACACAACACGTACAGATGTGCATCGCCGATAAGCAAAAGCTCTATTCAGAGGTGAAACGCGTCCTTAAAAAAGGTGGTCTATTTATCTACTACGATGTGCTTAAAAAGAGTGAAAAAGCTTTGACTTATCCCCTTCCTTGGGTTGACAATGAAGCAAACAACTTTCTCATTTCATCAAAGCAGCTCGAAAGCACGCTAAATTCACTCGGTTTCACAAAACAATCATCTGAAGACCAAAGCTCCAAAGGAAGCGAATTCCTGACCGCCTTTTTAACTAAAGCTGATAAAAAGCCATCCATACTCACAGGACAAAAAATTTTAATGGGCGACAATGCTCTAGAAAAAGTTACCAATCTACATCAAGCCTTAAAAGATGGGATTCTTGGTTTGGAAAGTGGGATATACAAATTATGAATTTAGAGTGAAAGAGTGAAAGAGTGAAAGAGTGAAAGAGTGAAAATTAAAAAATCTGCGTTTATCCGCGAAATCTGCGGGAGTATTTGATAGCTTATGAGAATATTTCAATAGTATTCACCCTTTTGCTTGCCAGCATTTTCCCTAAGAGGGAAAAGTTTTCTTTGAATCCTTTCGAGTAATTTACGTTTCTTCCTCTTCGAACAAATTTAAATGCAATTTGATACCTCAAATATGCGTGTATCAGCGTAATCTGTGGGAATATCTTCTGACCTTTTTAACTTTTAAAACTTTTTGACCTTAATCAAAAAAAGTGGTGTCTGCATATAGCAAACACCACTTTCCAATTCTTTTATTTATTCTGATCAGTGAGCTTCAAGCCAATTCTCTCCCACTCCCATGTCTACCGTTAATGGTACGCTTATCTTGACTGCATTCTCCATCTCTTCGCGAAGAATCACTTTCATTTGATCAAGCTCAGACTTTAAGCAATCGAAGTTCAATTCATCATGTACTTGAATCAGCATTTTAGATTGCATTCCTTCCACTTTCATACGCTTACTAATGTTTATCATTGCTAGCTTAATAACATCAGCTGCAGAGCCCTGTACAGGCGCATTAATGGCATTTCTTTCTGCGATAGATTTCATCATACCATTACTAGAATTAATGTCTTTAAGGTAACGACGACGCCCTTTTATGGTGCTCACATATTCATTCTCACGAGCATCATTAATCGATTTATCCATAAAGGCTTTAACGCCTGGGTAAGAAGCAAAGTAACCCTCAATTAAAGCTTTCCCTTCTTTACGTGATATGCCAAGGTTCTCAGCCAAACCAAAGGCCGAAATACCATAGATAATTCCAAAGTTGGCAGATTTAGCTTGAGAACGCATATCACTAGTTACCTCCTCTACAGGTAGTTTAAAGATCTTAGCTGCAGTGGCCTGATGGAAATCCGCAGCATTGTTAAAGGCATCAATCATTGCCTCGTCTTCACTCATATGAGCCATCAAGCGCAATTCAACTTGTGAGTAGTCAGCCGAAAGGAATGTGTGATTCTCATCAGAAGGGACAAATGCTTTTCTTACATAGCGTCCTTGAGGTGTACGAATCGGGATATTCTGAATATTCGGGTTAATGGAACTCAATCGCCCCGTTGCAGCTTCGGCTTGCTTAAAGGAAGTATGGATTCGCCCTGATTTTTCATTGATATAAGTTGGTAGCGCTTCCACATAGGTTGAAATCAACTTTTTCAAACCACGGAAAGTCAGAATCTTCTCTATAATTGGATGTTTATCCTTCAACTTACTTAATACCTGCTCTGAAGTTGAATACTGTCCCGATTTGGTTTTCTTGGCCTTAGGATCGAGCGCCATTTTCCCAAAAAGAACCTCTCCCAATTGCTTAGGCGAAGCCACATTGAATTCCTCACCAGATATTTCCAGGATCTCCTTCTCAATGCCTTCGACCTCTTTATTTAACTCTTCGGCATAAGCTTTAAGCATTGGTACATCAATTTTCACACCTGTGAATTCCATATCAGCCAAAACAGCCAATAGAGGCATCTCCATATTGTAGAAAAGGTCCAGCAGATTACTATCGGTCAATTCATTTTCCAAAGCTTCTACCAATTCAAGATTAACCAAAGTCTCCTCGCAATATTTATCATGCTTGATGGGTTCAGCCTCCAACAGTAAACTCAATTGCGCTTTCTTTTTCTTTTCAGGCTTCTCTTCCTCCATCATTTTATAATGGATACTCGCTTTTGCGATCGTTTCCAAATCGTGCTTCAATTCAGGTTGAATTAAATAGTGCGCAATCATGGTATCGAAAATAGCACCTTTCAATTCTACCCCACACCAACGCAAAGCCAAAATGTCTCGTTTGATATCGTGAGCGATTTTCAGGATATTTTCATCTTCGAAAATAAATCGGAATTCCTGAGCCACTTTTTTTGCTTCGGAAGCATCCTGAGGAAATGGAACAAAAAATGAGCGGTTATTTTTATAAGCAAAGGCCAAACCAAGGATTTCTGACTGATTGGGGTCCGTATCGCTCAAAACTGTTCTAAATGAAAAGGATTTTTGAATACATAAATCCGCTCGTAAATCAGCTCTAACTGCCGCATTATCAAGGACAAAAAATTGTGATTTGAGATCTTTCAAGTCTCTTAGAATCACTTCTTTTTCTTCTATTGTGCTCTTACCCACAGATTTCGAACTGTCAGAAGTCGTAATATCGGCATTATCTATCGATTTATCTTTTGCATTAGATAAAACCTTTTCTCGCAAACTGAAGAACTCCAATTCAAGAAATACGCCTCCTAGCAAATCTTCATCGATATCTATCAATTTATATTTTTCATCAACATAGTCGATGGGTGCATCCAATGCAATTGTTGCCAATTCTCTTGAGAAACGAACTTGCTCTTCTGAATTAATCACATTTTCTTTCTGCTTCCCTTTCAATTTATCCGTATTCTCATAAAGTCCATCAATCGATTTATAAGCCGTCAATAATTTTTGCGCTGTTTTAGGACCGATTCCAGGACAGCCTGGAATATTATCAGCAGAATCACCCATCAAACCAAGGTAGTCGATAATCTGTTCCGGATCCTCAAGGCCAAAATTGGTTAAAACTTCGGGTACACCTAAAATTTCTGTTTCATTACCTGATCGTCCAGGTTTGTACATGAAAATATTCTCACTCACTAATTGAGCGTAATCTTTATCAGGTGTCATCATGTAAACAGTGAACCCCTGCTTCTCAGCTTTCTTTGCCAAAGTTCCAATCACATCATCAGCTTCGTAGCCTTCAACCTCTATTTCTGGAATATTAAAGCCTTTAATTATTCGCTTGATATACGGCAAAGAATTTCTTAAATCATCAGGCATAGGCGGTCTATGAGCCTTATACTCTTTAAACATTTCGTGGCGAAAGGTTTTTCCTGCAGGATCGAAAACAACGCCTATGTGCGATGGCTTTTCTTTCTCAAGCACATTCAAAAGCGTATTGGTAAATCCTAACATTGCCGATGAATTAATTCCTGTAGAAGTATACCTTGGATTCTTGATAAAGGCATAGTACGATCGGTAAATCAATGCAAAAGCATCAAGTAAAAAGAGTTTCTTATCAGGATTATTATCTGATGAATACATATGTTTTAGGTGTGTTAATGACGAATTATTCTATTTGAAACAAAAGTAAGAGAATTATTCACGGCCTTTCATTCTAAACTAAGATTATTGAATCTCACTCAACCAATTTTCTATCTCCTCAAGAATCAGATCTTGTTTGAGTTCTTTTCTGCAGAATTGACTTGCAAACAAAATAAGCTTTTTTGAATTTGAAAATTCGAGATCAGCAGCACAAAAGTTTCCAAATCGGAAAGAATCAAGGCACATAGCATCTTTCAATACTTTGAGTAGAAAAATGGCTTCATTTCTATTTTTAAGCTTATAATATTCTAATTTCTCTTGAACATGTTCAGTTTCCTGATGATGGCATTCAATTAAAAAGCGAGTTAAATCGTTTTTAAACAATCCCTTTTCAAAAAAAATCTTTCCCTCTATTTTTTTCAAAGATTTAAGCCCATAATTCTGGTCAATTACTTTTTCGTCTCTTCCAATTTCAGAAAATAGGGCGCAAAATTTTAATGTCTGACGTGTTTCTTTTTGGATCCCCTCAAATTCACCTATCCGATCAACTAACTTGAATACACGGTAAGCATGATCAATACCATACATTCCTGTAGGGAAAAGAGCAAGCAAAGGATTAAGGGGTTTTATTTGATTGAAATTGAAAGGGCCTGCCATCGTCTTAATATTTAAAAATGTTCGGATACAAAAAAGTCCGGAAAAAAACCGGACTTCAATTTATATATTTTCTTGGGAATTAATTGTCCTCTGCGAACCATTCAGCAAATGATGTTGCTGTCTCATGAAGTTTAAGTGAATGTAGCTTCACTTCTTCTGGTAAACGCTTTATAATACGTTCAGCAAAATCTGCAATCATATTCTCACAAGTTGGCTGATAATTGAATACAAAGAAACGTTCAAACATCTGTGGGATATTCAATTGCTCTAGCATTGGTGTTTTATCGCTTAATACAACAGCATGATCCAGCTTATCAACTATCTCATCGTTCACAATTCTTTTCAGATCACCAAAATCCATCACCATCCCCAACTTGGGGTTATTTTCATCAGCAATTGGTTCCCCAATTACCGTCACGTAAAGAATATAGGAATGTCCATGAATATTCTTACATAAGCCATCATAATTCCATAGCGCATGCGCCATTTCGAATCGAAACTCTTTGGTTAGTCTAATTTTTGCCATTCTTAAAAGTCATAAAAAAAACCAGCATTAACTGGTTTTCAAATTTTATCCATGTGTACAATTGCTAATACAATCAACAATATTACTTAAACTACAGTGTTTTAGGAAATAATACGTATTTTTCCCTTCACGCTTCGATTGTAAAACACCTTTATCTTTAAGGATACCTAAATGATGCGAAGTTGTTGATTGTTCAATATTCAACAATTCATGTATTTCAGTAACCGTCAATTTCTTTCCATCATCAAGATAGCCTAAAATTGCAATTCTCATAGGGTGAGCAATTGCTTTTAGCATATTGGCAGCTTGCTCTAATTTTTCCGGTTCTAATTCGCTAATTTTCATACACTAAACTTAAACTTGTATTTAATAACTATGCAAATATATAAATATATTCCATTAAGAAAGCAGAACTCTCATATCGAAATAGTTAAATTTGTCACTTTGATCCTAATTTATGGGTATTCTGAATAGGAAAATCGTAAAAAACATGTTGAAAAATATCTTTTTCTATTAATCAAAACTCTTTTTTGTAAAGTGTCTAAATATGACATCTATCTGTACCTCTATTTTCTAGTAAAAGACTCTCATATCTGAAAATTTACTTTTTTTTTAGTAGTTGATAGCTCTAAATTTTTACCTTTGGTTGCTATGACAAAAGCTTCCTTACTAAATACCATTAAGGCTCCTATTAAGAAAGAGTTAAAAGATTTTGACCCTTATTTTCGCAATGCCATGCGAACAAAAGTTCGCTTACTCGATGTCATTAATCGATACATAATCAAACGAAAAGGGAAAGAGATGAGACCTATTTTGGTATTTCTATCTGCTAAACTTTGTGGAGAAACCAATCAATCAACTTTCACGGCTGCAACTCTTACTCAACTATTGCATACAGCTACTTTAGTACACGATGATGTGGTTGACGAAGCTTATGAGCGACGCGGATTCTTCTCAATTAATGCTCTATGGAAATCTAAGGTTGCTGTTCTTGTTGGTGATTTTCTTTTATCGAAAGGCTTACTAATCGCTTTAGATAATGATGAATTTGATCAATTAAAGGTTGTTTCTGAGTCTGTTAAAGACATGAGCGAAGGTGAGCTTCTTCAAATTGAAAAATCTAAAAAACTTGATATTACCGAAGAAGTCTATTTTGATATTATTTACAAAAAAACAGCCAGTTTAATTGCGGCATGCACTCAACTAGGAGCTCTTTCTGTGAATGCTGATACTGAGACGCAAGAAAAGATGAAACAGTTTGGATCCTATTTGGGTATCGCCTTCCAAATTAAAGATGATTTATTCGATTACGATAAGCAAGCGGCTATTGGAAAACCCACTGGTAATGATATCAAGGAAAAAAAACTGACTCTCCCACTAATAGCCGTTTTAAGAGATTGCTCTCCCAAAGAGAAACGATGGGTGCTTAGAAGCCTGAAAAAACACAATAAAAATAAGGAGAGAGTTCAGGAACTCATCAACTTTGTGAAAGAAAAAGGAGGCATAGAATACACGAGAGAGAAAATGCATGAGTACAAGTCAAAAGCAGAATCCATTCTAATGACTTTTCCTGAATCTGAAATAAGGGATGCCATGACTGCCTTGGTTGACTATACTATTGAAAGGAAAAAGTAAAGAGCTTCATTTAGGATTAAACACTAATTATTAGAAGCTTTTCCTATTTCTTTGGGACGGTGAATGAGAAACAACTCCCCTTACCTTCTTCACTCTCTACCCAAATGTCACCATTGTTCGCATCTGTAAATTCCTTACACATTATCAGACCTAAACCAGTTCCAGTTTCCATTGCTGTTCCAACGCTGGAGTATTGGTTATCCAAATCAAAAAGATTTGTTTGGTTTTCTATGGTTATTCCTTTACCATTATCCTTAATAGAGATGCAGAAGTTATTTTTTTTCTCTTCAATACTGATATCAATATTTCCATTAGCGTAGGTGAATTTTACCGCATTGGCTAGTAAATTACGAATCACTGTATCGATCATATATTTATCAGCAAACACAAATTGACTCTTATCAGCATGAAAAGAAATGTGAATCTTCTTTTTATGAATATTAGCTTGTATCAAGTTAATATTTGCATTAACCACTTCGACTAAATCAAACTCCTGAGGTTGCCAATTTATATTTCCGCGCTGCGATCTAGACCATTCCAAAAGATTTTCAAGTAAATCATAGCCCTGGCAAGCTGATGTATGTATAATCTCAGCAAATTCCTTGACTTCCTCTCTTGAAAGTGAATCATCATTTTGCAAACATTCGGAAAGAGTTCGCAAAGA
>Ga0209272_10000967_pt1 | contig 19697 bp, 19 predicted proteins | sample tdDd002_FD_187125 | JGI IMG/M metagenome (GOLD analysis project Ga0209272, IMG submission 187125) | Marine sediment microbial communities from the Atlantic coast under amendment with organic carbon and nitrate - tdDd00.2 (SPAdes)... | ecosystem: Environmental > Aquatic > Marine > Coastal >... | reverse complement strand
CATATCACCTTTAGGGCTACCATTTAATACTAGAATTTTCAATATATCACCTCTTTTTTATTATACACTTAAATAGGGTAGATTATAACCAAAATCTAGTAATTCCATACAATTCCTGTGGACATCGTATAAGTGTACTTCTTTATGTTTTTATGGGGTATATCATCAATGGTTTCAACTCATTTATCATATATATTTGAACATCGTTCGTTTTTATACAGCCTCTAAGATGATCTTTCAAACTGGTGGTAATGATTCAAAAGAGTCAAAAAAATAACCAACCGCTACTAGCAGTTGGTTATTTAAACTAAGATTTAATTCAAACCTTCGATTTCTTTATTTTCAATACGTTTAATTAATTCTAAAACTTTGGTTTTGACCAATTCTCTAGTGACTCTAAAATCTTCTATAGGGCCTCCTGATGGATCATCTAAACCCCAATCCTCAGAATGTTTATTAGGCACCCAAGGACACGATACATTACAACCCATTGTAATCAATAAATCCAGTTCCTCAGGAATATCTGATAATAACTTCGGATGATGTGCTGACATATCTATACCGGCTTCTTCCATGACTTCAACAGCCAATGGTTTAACTTCAGGATAATTTTCAGTACCTGCAGAATAAGCTTCAAATACATCTTTACCTAATGTTTTTGCAAATCCTTCTGCCATTTGTGACCTACAAGAATTATGAACACATACAAATGCTACTTTTATCATATTACGCCTCCTTAAACCAGTGTCTTGTTCTATTGGCTATAGACACCAACATCAACATCACTGGTACTTCTACCAATACACCAACAACTGTTGCGAGTGTTGCACCGGATTGTAATCCAAATAATGAAATGGCTACTGCTACTGCAAGTTCAAAGAAATTACTTGCGCCAATCAGTGCAGCCGGTGCTGCTATTTTATGTTCTAACTTCATCCATTTCGCACCTAAGTACGCTATTGTAAAGATAAAGAATGTTTGTATTGTAAGTGGAATGGCAATCAACAGAATATGAGCTGGATTAGATAATATGATTTCTCCTTGGAATGAGAAGATAATTACAAGTGTTAATAACAAACCTGCAACTGTAATGCCATCAAATTTCTTTAAAAAGACTTCATTAAAATAAGTCTCACCTTTTGATTTTATGATATGTGTTCTAGAGATGTACCCAGCTAATAGTGGAATCACAACAAACAATACCACTGATAAGAATAAAGTATTATAAGGTACTAGAACATCTGTAATACCTAGTAGAAATGCTACTATCGGTGTAAATGCCACCAATAGGATCAAATCATTAACCGCTACTTGTACAAGCGTATAAGCCGCATCTCCTTTGGTTAAATGACTCCATACAAATACCATTGCTGTACATGGTGCTGCACCTAAAAGCACTGCTCCTGCAAGATATTGATTTGAAAGTTCTAATGGTATCCATGTCTTAAAAACTACTTTGAAGAAAAATGCTGCTATAATGTACATTGTAAATGGTTTGATTAACCAGTTAGTCCCACATGTTAAGAACAATCCTTTTGGTCTTTTAGTTGCATTAACGATGCTTTTGAAATCAACCTTTAACATCATTGGATAAATCATCAACCATATTAAAATTGCAACTGGAAGTGAAACTTGTGCATATTCAAACTTGCTAAGTGTATCTGGAATTATTGGTAAGAACTTTCCAATCGCAATACCTACAACAATACATAACGCTACCCAAATGGTCAAATAACGACCAAAGAAATCCATGCCTTGTGATGCTTTTTCTTTCATATGTCCCCCTACGTAATCAATTGGATCACACGATTAGAATCCTCACGGATATCTGTACATGTTAGATTCAATGACTGATATTTTGTTAGTCGTTTCCTGTCTGCATTATAAAGCTCATTTTTTTGTACTTCTTCTTTTAAATACTCAAAGAGCATTTTATGATTGTCTTTAAAACTATCTGATACTTTATAATGTACCCATTGTGCATCTTTTGTAGACACAATAATCTTGGCACTTTTTAATTTCAACAAATGTCTTGATGTATTGGATTGACTCATTTCTAAAATAGTTTCAATTTCACAGACACAAAGATCTGTTTCTAATAAAATATTGAAGAGTCGCAGTCTGTTCTCATCTGCCAATGCTTTTAATAGTTCAATCATTTAATCTCCTTATATTCTTATATTCGATTTCACTCATATACTATCAAACTACACCGCTTTGGTCAACTATTTTTCTGTTAAATCTATGTTAAGTATTATCAGAAAACTCCGAATACCATTACTTTTTATTTTCAGGACATATGTCCTGCTTTGTGATACAGTATAGATGTATACTACACTTAAAGGAGATCAACTATGAAAATTCTTAATGATGACAAACTACTAGATTACTATATAAAGAAACACAACATAGAAACTTTATTTGATACAGATATGAAACCACATATGACGCTGGTTCAATACGATCGAGGTGAAGATATCCTCGTTGCAGGAGATAGCATGCCTTATTTCTTCTTAATAGTTGAAGGCAAAGCTAAAATATTTAGAACATTGGAAAATGGAAAAAGTGTTTTATTAAGATTCACTAGACCCTTATCTGAACTTGGCAGTTTGGAGCTCCTTCACGAAAAAAGGATTGTGGACTCTGAGGTTCAATCCATATATGGTGTTACAGCCATAAGAATTCCATTTACAGATTTGGAAGAGGCAACTAAACACGATGTTACTTTTTTAAGATACATAGTGAGCAGGTTAAGTACGAAATTAGAAACCGCTTCAAAAGCTGCTTCTTTAAATGCTTCTTATCCCTTTAAAAATCGATTTGCAAGTTATTTGATATCTTTAACACGTATGGATTCTGTACAAAGAATAGATGAAATAAATTTTGATAAACTAACAGATCTTGCAACTTTTTTAGGAACGAGTTATCGTCATCTGAACCGTGTGATACAAACCTTTGAAAAAGAAGGTATGATTGTTAAAAAGGACAAAAAATTCGTCATTCTTGATTATCAAAAACTTGAAGATTTAGCAGGAGGCTATTATGAATAAAATTGCATTATATGTACTCATCTTTGTAATGGGTATCATCACTGCCAATATCAATGCAGCCAATGGTATATTTGCAACTAAAGTAGGCCTCTTAGAAAGTGTCCTAGTCATTCACTTAATAGGATTAACCATGTCTTCTATTTATTTTCTTTTTCTGGAAAAGAATAAAAAAAGATCTGCATTAGCACTCTTAAAAACAAAACCATATCTATTATTAGGTGGTTTCATCGGATCATTTGCAGTTGTTTCAATTTCATTTGCTGTACAAAATATCGGTGTACTACTGGTATCAACAGCACTTATAGCTGGCCAATTCATCTTTTCATTTGTAATTGATATGAATGGTTGGTTCGGTTTTGATAAACTGGAACTGACCAAATCAAAAGTGGCATCTATCATCATCATGATAGGTGGTGTCGCACTATTGTCGATCTAAGGAGGCATTATGATTTTATTATTAAGTGTTGCAACGGGTATGATTTTTATCATAACCAAGACATTAAACATGCTTCTATCTAAAGAAGTAGGTATTTATAAGAGTAATATAGTCAATCATGTCACTGGTACATTTGGCGCTCTATTATTCGTTTTACTGTTTCTAAGAAACAGCGACTTTCAATTGGTCGATTTAACACATATAGGCATCTATCCCCTTCTTGGTGGTATTTTGGGCGCCACATTTGTTGCTCTATCAAATTATACTTTTTCTAAAACAAAAGTTTTGATATCAACCGTATTGATACTCATTGGTCAAACCATTGCCTCTGTTATTATTGATTATTATACACTTGGTCAAATAGTATCCATTCAAACACTTATAGGTACTTTGATGATCATCATCGCGGTTATCATGTATAGCACTCCAAGTGCTAAAAAATCTTAGAACTTTATAAAGTTCTATTTTTTTATTGACTTTATGAACACTGTTCATTATAATGTAGTTATTAAATGAACAGCGTTCATAAAGGAGTATGAGATGCCAAAAATTATAAAAGATTTAAAACCTCAAATAAAACAAGCTGCCATAGAGCTTTATGAAACCATCGGTTATGACAAAGTTAGTATGCGTGGTATTGCAACTAAACTTGGTATTGCTGTTGGGACTTTGTATAATTACTATCCTAATAAAGATACTTTGTTTTTATCTTCTTTAGAAGAAAGCTGGTTGCTAACAATTGATAATATTGAACAACATATCTCTAAAAGCGATGATCCAAAGGAACGTCTTCTATTATTGATCACAACATTATATGAGGACATGATTGAAAGAAAAGGACTAGGCAAAGAATTATTTTCTAAAAATAGCGATCATCTTGATTCTATGTCACATATTTTTACTAAGTTACAAGACTTAATGATTGAGTTGATACATGATTATAATCCCGATGGATTTGAAGATAGAAAAGCTCTGACTTTAGTTATGGCTATCGGTCACTTGATAGCAACATTTAAGGATGAAAAAGAAAAGAATATTGAATACTTGATGAGTATTATGTAAGAGGAGAATGACATGGATAACGAACAACGCGCAAAAATGATGGGGGAAGAAAAAATCCCAAAGGTCTTGAAAACATTGGCATTACCAGCAATCATAGGTATGCTGGTTACTGCAATTTACAATTTAGTTGATACATTATTTGTATCATTACTCGGTACTGAAGCCATAGGTGCTGTTTCTGTAGTTTATCCACTGTTCATGTTACTTTCGGCAATTGGACTCATGTATGGAATGGGTAGCGCTTCTTTTGTTTCTAGATTACTTGGTGAAAACAAAAAGAAAAGAGCGGACGAAGTCGCTTCAACAACATTTGTCACAAGTGTTTTCACTGCAGCTATCGTAACAGTATTATTAGTATTATTTTTACAACCTATTTTAAAGGCTTTTGGTGCAACTGAAACCATCTTACCTCATGCAACAGCATATGGTGAAATACTTGTATTCGGAGCCATCTTTACGATTATTAACATGACACTTAATAATCTTTTAAGAGCTGAAGGTAGTGCTAAATACAGTATGATTGCTTTGATGACTGGTGCAATACTGAATATCATATTCGACCCAATCTTTATCTTCGTGTTTGATATGGGTGTCTCTGGTGCAGCGTTAGCAACCGTTTTATCTCAAGGTGTTTCAACTATCTTGCTGATATCATTCTTTGTTAGAAAGAAAAGTGTACTTCACTTATCAAGAAAATGTATCAAACCTTCCAAAGGTTTGTATTTGGAACTTTATAAAATTGGTATTCCAACGTTTATCCGTCAGTTTCTAATGAGTTTTTCAATGGGACTTTTAAACACTGCAGCAAGTCCATTTGGAGATGCTGCAATTGCATCATTAGGCGTTACAACAAAAGTCTTTTCATTAGCAGCAATGGTCATCTTTGGATTTTCTCAAGGATTCCAACCTGTCGCTGGATACAATTACGGTGCAGGATATACGGATAGATTAAAAGAAACAATTAAAACATCATTGATATGGACGACAATCTTTACAACGATTGCAACCATTGTGTATATGGCTTTTGCACCACAAATCATTTCAATTTTCAGTGATGATCCAGAAGTGATTAGAATCGGGGTAAGATCTTTAAGAGCCATCGTATTATTTTTCCCTCTATTCGGTTTCCAAACCATCTATGCAACGTTATTCCAAGCACTTGGTAAAGGAAAACAAGCAGCACTGATGTCACTGTCCAGACAAGGTATATTCTTGATACCGGCTATTTTGATTCTACCAGGTCTATTTGATCTTAATGGTGTCATTTATGCTCAAGCATTTGCTGACTTCTGTACCATTATATTAACCGCTGTATTGGCTATTCATATTCATAAAGAAATAAATACATTAGAAAACAAAAAACTGGCAGCTTAAGCTGCCAGTTTTTTACATTTTTGAATCATCTACTTTTGATAACCATTCAGAGATTGGTCCAACAATTTTCTTTATTGTACCATCTTCAAATGGGTTATGAAGGTTTGCCAGTGATACTAAATCTAAGTATGACTTTGAACCACCTGCTTGACATAATCTTAAATAATCATTCCAAGCATTTTCTCTATCTTCTACTGATTTGTTCCAGAACTCAAAAGCACTTACTTGAGCTAAAGTATAATCAATATAGTAGAATGGATTAGAGAAGATATGACCTTGTTTAAACCAGAAACCACCTCTTTCTAAGAAATCATTGTCTTCATAATCTCTGTGAGGTAAGTATTTCTTTTCAATTTCACGCCATTTAGTTTTTCTTTCAGTTGGTGTTGCAGTTGGATTCTCATATACAAAATGTTGGAACTCATCTACAGTCACACCGTAAGGGATAAATAAAAGTGCACCACTTAAATGTGTAAACTTATACTTGTCAACATCTTCTTTAAAGAAGTTCTCCATCCAAGGCCAAGCAAAGAATTCCATACTCATTGAGTGGATTTCACATGCTTCAAGTGTTGGCCATACATACTCAGGTAATTTGTAATCTCTACTTGAGTACACTTGGAAAGCATGTCCAGCTTCATGAGTTAACACATCTACATCACCAGATGTACCATTGAAGTTTGAGAAGATAAATGGTGATTTGTAATCATTTACAAATGTACAGTATCCCCCACCAGCTTTACCTTTTTTAGCAACTAAATCTAATAAATCGTGTTCTACCATGTAGTTGAAGAATTCATCTGTTTCAGTTGATAATTCTTTATACATTTGTTTACCATTATTGATTATCCATTCCGGATCACCTTTCGGTGTTGCATTACCAGTTAAGAAATCAAGTGGTTCGTCGTAGTATTTAAGCGCTTCTACACCCAAACGTTTTGCTTGTCTTTTTCTTAATTCAGTTGTTAAAGGTACCAAGTTTTCATAAACTTGTTTTCTATAATTTGCTGCATTCTTTGAATTATAATCCGAACGTGTTAATCTTGCATAACCTAGATCAACGAAGTTTTCAAATCCTAATTTTAAAGCGATCTCATGACGTACTTTTACTTGCTCGTCATAAATTCTATCAAATTCAGATTCGTTCTCTTCGAAGAAACCAGTAACTGCTTTTTGTGCAGCCAATCTAATATCTCTATCTTTTGACTCAGTATAAGGTGTCATCTGAGATAAATTCTTTTCCTCACCATCAAACATGATTTTAGCACTTGCTCTCAATTTCATGTATTCACTACCAAGTTTGTTTTCAGTCTGCATCAATTCAATGATCTCAGGTTTGAAAGTCTTAAGTGTTAATTCAGCGATTGTAAAGATATGTTTCCCCCATTTTGCTTCTAATTCAGCTCTAAATGGTGAAACGACCAATGCTTCATAATAGTTAGAAACCCATCCTTCATAGATTGGTGAGTTTTCATCCATAAAGTCATTTTCTTTTTCATAATACTCATCAGTTGTATCAAGAGAATGTCTGACACTAACCAATACCATCATTGTTTCTAGACTGTTTCTAAAGTCATTTATTTTTGTCATAGCTTCGTCTTGATCTTCAAATGATTTTGCGTCCTTAAAATCATTAATTAAAGCTTCAAAAGTTACTTTTGCCTGATCCATATCAGGTCTTGTATACTGATAATCTTTAAACTTCATTATTCATCCCCGCTTTCTTCATATGTGATAACTTGTTCTAAATATTTATCATTAACAGACTCCAGTTGATCTACAGGTACAACAATTGTACTCGGATCACCATCACTGTAATAACGTCTCTCTGGTTTGTTCACAAAATAATCCAACCAATAATGTAGTTCCGCTTCATCCGATCCACAAGTAATTCTGTTGATACTTGACGCATCAAATTTGACTGATGCTGGTGAAGCAATCGGATTCCATCCTACATTTACGGCAGATACAATTTCGTATGTAAGCTCTTCATATGTTCCATTATAAAGATATGACTCTAAATCTCCTTTAGGTCTTAAACCATATGGAAGTGACAGATGTTTCATTTGATGGTCAGGAATAAGAGCTTGAATAAACTGTTCGTTTCTACCCAAAGTCTTTTGAATCCCTTCAGCACTCAAGTTGTTTAGTTCGTCATGACCAAAAGTATGCGTACCAATCTCATAACCATTATCAATCAAATACTCAAGTTTTTGTTGTAAAAGCTCTTTTTCTCTAAAAGGATTGGTTCCATATAGATAGAAGATCGCATTTCGACCAAAGTCTTCATGAGTTTTATAAAATTCGTCCATAATACCTACAACAGAATCTTTACCGATTGTACCGTCTTCCTCATAATAAAAGTTACTCTTGGTGCCATCATCAAAAGTAAGAACTACCGGTGTTGTACCCATTGGAATATCAATGGTATTGTTGATCAGATCAGACATGCTGACCGTTCTATAGCCTTCGCTGTAAAGTCTTTCTAAGTCTGCTCTAAACAAATCTGGCGTTGAGGCATAAGTGCCTTCTTTCTCTGAAAGGTTATGATACATAATGACGGCCTCATTCACCTTATACTCATTGTATAATGCTGTATAATCTACTTCTTCTACTTCGGTAGTTTCTTCCGTAGTTTCTTCTGTAGTTTCTTCCGTTGTTTCTTCTGTTGTATCTTCTGTTGTATCTTCTGTTGTATCTTCTGTTGTATCTTCTGTTGTTTCTTCAGCAGTATTGGTTGACTCGTTAGAATCTTCATCGGTGTCATTAACTTCTGTTGTATTTATTATCGTATCTGTTATTTCATTTTCAGTATTATTAACCTCTTGAGTATTACAACTCATAAGTGTTAAACACAGTATTATCAACCAACCTATTTTTTTCATATAAACTTCACTTTCTGTCTTTTATTATCTTTGATAATAACCTCGTTGTCGTCATAACTTAACCAATCACTGTAACTCCCTGCATACAACTTAGACTTGATATTAATCTCATTCAAGAAAAACATGTTCACACAGCCTGTAATGCCCGAGCCACAATGTACTATGATGTCATCATAATGATGCATTTCTAAAAACATTGCTTCAATGTCGCCATAATCCTTTACTTGATCATCTTTAAAGTTATCTTTCCAGAAATAATTCACTGCTGTTGGAATATGTCCAGCTATTTTATCAAAGGGTTCTTCAAGTCCTAAAAATCTTGGGTTTGACCTTGAATCAACTATAACAGTCTTTTCTTTTTTCATAGCTCCTATCACATCATCTTTATTACATATGATTGATGCATCATAATGCATCTTCAGCTCTGATACTCTTTCTTCTGGTATTTCTACTGAAACTTCTAAGGTCTCTTTGATGGTATTATAGCCACCTTCAACAATGTAGGTGTTTAAACCAATCAACTGACACATGAACCACAGTCTTGATGCCATAGCCAGTTCACCATTATCATAAATAACCACAGTACTGTCATTTTTTATTCCAAAGCTTCCTAGTTTATCTGTAAACGTTAGCAAGTCCGCCAATGGATGACGCCCACCATGGATTTGAAGTTCTGAAGTCATATCTTTATCAAGATCCATATAATAAGCACCTTTTATATGACCATTACAATACTCATTGTAACCAAATGGTGGATTCGACATATCATATCTGCAATCGATGATGATTGAATCAGGATGTTCTTTAATAAATTCTGCTGTTACAAGATACATAAAGCCTCCTATTTGAATTCTAATTTCCAATTATAATATTCACTATCTGTTTGTTTCTCATATCTTAAATATGCATCAAATTTCTGTCCACTCTTTCCAATCAGGCCTTTTACAAATACTCTATCTTGCTTTAAAAGAGTCTTAACCATAGTTTTAGTTGGTTTCTTTTTCATGCTTTTTAAAAACTTATCATTTTTCCAAATGGTATACTTGCAACCTTGTTTCCATTGATTACAACCAAAACTCTTCTGAGTTTCTACTATTTGACCACCACAATTAGGACATTTACCTAATGTTTCTTGTATTGTTCTTTCTTTAAGTACAATCTCTTCATGATTTTTTATTTGCTCAACACCCGCTTCTGTGAAAGCAAATATTGATCTTAAGAAAACATTTTTAGACAGAGTACCTTTAGAGATTTCAGACAACTGATTTTCAAGACGTCCCGTATATTCCAAGTCAAACAACGCTTTTACTGGAAAAACATCAACCATTTTTTGACCAAGTTCTGTGGTGATAAGCGTTTTACCTTTACTCTCTATATAACCCACTCGTTTCAGTTTACTGATTATCTCAGCTCTTGTCGCCGCAGTGCCTATACTAAAGCCACTTAAAACCTGCATAATCATCTCTTCAGACTGATTGTCCTTGTATTTCTTGCCACAAGTCTCCATTACCTTTAACAACGTTTTCTCAGTATGAGGTTTAGGCGGTTGTGTATCGTGATGTGTAATATTCAATTCTCTAACATCAACAACATCACCTTTAAAAACCTTTGGGAGTATACGGTCTTTACTCTGTATATTTTCAACAACCTTCCAGCCTTCTTCAATTTGTATACGTCCAGAAGCATGAAACTTTAAACCCGTATCCTTTATTTCTAATACCAACTTGGTTTCATCATATTCTGCTATCGCCATAAACTGTACCAACAGTCTATTTTTTATAGCATTATAAACCAACCGTTCATCTTCCGATAAGTTTTTAGGAATCAAATACGTTGGTATAATCGCAGAATGACTTTCTACTTTTTTAGAATCAAATACACGTTTAGAAACCTTAAACTCAATATCGTCTTCATATGGCAATCCTCTTTTAAGTGAGTCAACAACCTTCCTGGTTTTCTCAATTAAAGTGTCATCCAAATGCATACTTGAAGTTCTTGGGTAAGTAATATATTTTTTTTCATAAAGAGACTGAGCTATCTGTAATACTTTTGCAGATGTAAAACCTCGGTATTTACTGGTAATCATACCTTGTAAATTCGATAGGTTAAACAAATACGGTGGATATTCTTTTTTACGTTTTGTATTCGCTTCAATGACTTTTGCAGTTGTTGGTAACTCTATATCTCTAATCAACTCTTCTAACAATGATTTTCTTTGAAACTGATCAATTTTGCCTTCAAAGTATATGCCTTCAAAAGCGGTTGAATCCTTTAAGAACAAGGCACCGAGTTTGAAGTAAGTTTCAGAGACAAAATTGTTAATCTCCATATCTCTATCATAAATAATCTTTAATGTCGGCATAATAACTCTACCCACATTTAAAATCTGTTTAGATTGTCTTGCAAATTTAAGTGTAGTGACAGAGGTTAAGTTGATACCGATAATCCAATCTGCCCATTGTCTGCTGATACCAGCGTCTCGAAGAGGTAATAAATCTGTATTGGGTCTGATCTGTTCTAGACCGTCAAGAACCGCTCCAGCCGTCCATTCATTAAGTAACAATCTAAAAACCTGTTGTTTGGGTTTTAGCACTTTAAAGATAATATCACCAATGATTTGTCCTTCTCTATCATAATCACATGCTGATATAATCTGTGTTACATCTGGTCTTTTAATCAAAGACTTAATAATATTCAGTTGCTTTTTCGCACCAAAATCAGCCTTGTGTCTATCTTTTGGACTAGGCTTAATTTTGTATTCAAAAATACGTGGAATAAAGGGAAAGTATTCCATCTTCCAACTTTTTTTAGTTTCATCATAATCACTAACATCATATAAGGACAACAAATGACCAAATGCCCATGTGACGATGTATTGATCGTTTTCTATATACCCTTCATGTTTCGTCATATTTTTTAATGCATCACCAATATTCCGAGCCACAGAAGGTTTTTCTGCCAGTATTAAATATTTCATAAACCACCTTTTTCCACTCTCCTAATTATAAACGTTTTTCAACTAGAAACCTATAGAAAAAATATTAAAAAAAAGAAAAGGTTCAGCTCGTTTGAGCCAACCTTTTCACTGATAGTTGATGATAGAATGTTGCGATTGGTAACTGTACCATATATGAAAGTGCCATTAAAAATACTGCTAAACTGCCACCTTCTAATCCCATTACAATACCAAGTGCTATGGTTAAATTTCTCATCGTAGTAGAAAATACCAAAGCAATCTGATCTGCTTTTCCAAATCGTTTCCCTAACATATGACTGATTGTCATAATAACGATGTAGAAGATGGTCATTGGTACCATGGCATAAAGTGCCAAGGTTGGGTTTGACAAGATCATTTTACTCTTTAGTGATACGGCAATAAATATTATGATTAGAACAAAGAAACTACTGATTTCACCGAAGTAAGGTTTTGCCTTTTTATAACCTGCTGGTCCTTTTAGTTTTAAAATCAATCGTCTGGTTGCATCTCCTAAAAGAAGTGGCAATACAACAACTTTTATCAAACTCGCTACAATCACTGATGTTTCAACGGTCATGCCTGTATTGTTTAAAATACTTAGATAAAATGGTAAGGCAACAATACTCAACAATAAATTACTCGACATAATGGCTAAGCTCAGTTTCAGATTACCTCCAGATAACCCTGTCCATGAAGCTGTCATTCCACTTGTAGGTAAAACGCTCATCACCAACATACCGAATGCTAAGCTTGGGTAGTTTGAAAAGAATATCCTCGATAGGATAATTGCAGTCACTGGTGATACAACGAAATTAATCACTGTAGCAATGATAATTTTTTTTGGATTTTGAAATGTTTTAAACACATCTAATGTATTTAAGTTGATCATCATCGGATAGATCATTAAAAACAGTACATATGTTACAAATCCTTTTAACATAGATGTGTCAGCTGCATACCCAATTAATAGTGCAACCACGATTGTCAGTGGTACCAATTTCATTAAATTCTTTTTAAAAAACATAACGCCTCCTTATTAGACTAATTCTGTATACATAATAACATTACCAAGCTTGTTTGTCAAGTTCCGTCCCCGTAAAATCAAAAAAAAAGAATACTCACTAGGAATATTCTTTATACACTCTTTTCAGAATAGAAAATAATACGATCTCTACCTTCTGATTTGGCTTGGTATAAACTTTTATCAGCTTTCCTTAAAATAATACTCATATCATCTTCTACAAGCAAATTAGGCTTGTGAATGCCAAAACTCACCGTTATATTAATCTCTTCACCCGCATCATTGGTAAAACGATGTTCACTTATTTTCGACCGCATTCTTTCAATTATATAATGAGATTCAGTCAGTGAAGCATTGTATAGTAAAATCGCAAACTCTTCACCACCGTAACGGCCCATTAAGTCACACGGTCTTAAGGTTTCATGACAGATACGTGATACTTCTTTTAAGATGTCATCCCCAACCAAATGACCATGTGTATCGTTTACGACTTTAAAGTGATCTATATCCATCAAAACACAACTGATACTTTTATGCTCAATTCTAGCCTGATCAATTTTTTCTCGACATTTGTCAAAGAAATGTCTTCTATTACTAATCCCTGTCAAAGAATCCTGTGTAGCTAATGTTTTTAAGACACGACCAGCTTCAATTTCTTTTGTTATATCATTGAGAACAATAATTTTACCCTGAAATTCTTGTTTTGGATCATACATATCTGTATTCTTTAGTTGATAAACTTTGAAACTATTTTTATATCTAATTTCAAATACTTTTCCTATATAATCTTTATTTTCAATAAAAGAAAGTTGTTCCAAAATAGGTTTTATGCTTAAACCATTAATCAGTTTTATTTCAGCTTTAAAGACATCAAAAGCTGCTAAGTTGAAATTGACAATTAAATTATCTTTATCAACCACTATAACGCCTTCACTGACTTCTTCAAATATTTTTTTATAAGTTACAGGCATCAATTGAAAAATACCATGTTTTTGAAAATCTAAAAACCATATAATGCCCATGCTCGCATAGGTCATTGGAAAGAAGTCCATTGTATTTGGAAGCACTTCTAAAGTCAATACAACCGCAATAATCACAGGAAGATACATCGCAATTAACACATTCTTTGCTTTTATTCTATAAGAGCCTGCCGATTTTCTGTACATTTTTAAATTGTTTTTTAGCATATATATAAAAGCACAAATCAATACAACGCCCTGTACGTAAAACCAGATACCCCTTATTAACTCTAAATACAATCTACCATTTTCTGAAAGCACCTTAATTTCTTTATAATAGAGATGATGAAAATCATTGGTCTGTACCAAGAAGAACGTCGTTAACGAAAAAGCAAAGAAAATTATAAGAAGTAACGAATCATGTCTTTTCTCTTCATTTTTTAAGGTGATTGTAAACCAGACGATTAATACTGGGAAAAACGAAATCCCTATGTATTCAAATTTCAAAAGATAAACCATCACCTCTGGACTCTTAACTATATGTTCGAATGCATAACCTAAGGCATGAAACGAGACAGAAAACATTAGAGCTGCGAATGGTAAAGCAGAGCTCTCATACTTTCTAAAAAAAGCATAACTCCCGATCGATAATGTTATGAAAGATGTTAATATTAGAAATAAGAAAATAAATTCATTCATTAGTCTCTCCATTTAAACGCAATTACAAAAATTGTAACATAAAAAAACCTGATTAAAAACCAGGTCGACGTAATATTAATTAATTATTTATATATGCTTATATTTAGTCTTATTCTTGAACCATTCTAAAGGTGTTATAAGCTAACTCAATATCCTCATTTTCCTGAACACATGTTAAAACATCTTCCCATATTTGCTCATTTGTCGTACGTCTTCCATGCGGCTCACATAAGTATCTAATCGATAATACAACGCCTGAGTCTTTAACTTCAGTATAAACAATTGGTGTTAAGTTCTTATAAAATACCATGTACCTTTTTGAAGCTTCTTTGAGCTCTTTTTCAATGCTGTCTGTTAAATGAAGAGCATATTTTTCTGCAATTACAAGAAATAAAGCTTTTGCCTTCTTATAATCACTTTCAAATGTTAACGTCACATGAACTTCATTCCAGATATACTTGAAACCACTGCTATAATTAAATAACGGATAACTAAAGACCATTTGGTTAGGAATATGAATCATTCTCCCTGTACTTTGATCACTGTTGACCCAGTTTCCAATTTCCATTACTGTAAATTGAAAAACTCTTTGATCGATAACATCTCCTGCTTTATCACCGATTTCAACTCGATCACCCACAACAAAAGGTTTCTTTATCATAATAAATGCCCAAGCAGCAATATTAATCAATAAGTCTTTTAGTGCAATTGCAAGGCCCGCTGAAGCCAGTCCTAAATAAGTCCCCATCGCTCCTGGTTTAATCCATATACCAATCAGTAGCAAAGTTATGATACCAAAATAGACGTAAGTAGTAATCTTCTTTATTTTATGAAAAAGTTTTATATCTTTCATATTTTTATGTATTATCCTAATCAGTAGAGCCCTTAAAATATAACCTCCAATTAAAATAAGTACCGTATAAATGATATTTGCATTGGATGGATCTGTTAGAAAATTTATTATCGTGTCCATATTTACCTCCATCCTTAGTATACAATAAAAAATTTAAGCATCAAACAAAAAACATCTACTCAGATGAGTAGATGTTTGAGAGTTATGCTTTTAATACTGCATCGAGGAATTGTTCAAATGGTTGGTTGCCCACCAATTCTTCTGTATCATTAAATACAATTTTAGGTACACCAGAAACATTGTATTGATTCGCAAGTTCAGGGAATGTGCCACATTCAATCATTTCAGCTTCAATATTAGCATTCTCATATGCTAGCTTATGAGCTTTTGAAACAGCACCTGAACAATGCGGGCATGATAAAGTAACAAATACTTTTATTTTAACTGGTTTGTCCAGTGTCTCTAATTTAACTTTCATCTCTGTTGGTAACGCTTCACCCGATCCTGATAATTCCATTAAACCTGAAATAAATGAGTTGATTTCATGACCTGCAGGAATACCTGAAAAAACCACACCATAATCTTTATTGTCTTCATCCAATAAAACAATAGTTGGTGCTTTTACCACACCATAAAGATTGGCTTTTGATTCATCTTTTTTGATATCAAATTGATGTAAACCAATTTTAGTAGATAAACCTTTTACTTCTGTCATAAATTCTGTAGTATCTTTGCAACTATCGCAATTTGTTTCATCTGTAAACAGTGCAATATTCACTTGATTTTTTAATCCTTTAAAAATATCCTTTAATTGTTTTTTTGTTTCATCATTAAATAAAGCCATCGTTGACCTCCTTCTAAATCTTTTTTAGTAATAACTAAACTATTGAAATTACTATTTATTTACTTTTATATACCTATAATTTATTCTGTTTAGTTTGAATCTATATTCTAATATTAAATACTGCCTTACCTCTTTCGACTTAGTGTCCGAATTTATTATCGATGTATTTTTCAGCTTGAACAGCAGCAATTGCACCATCCGCTACTGCAGTAACAACTTGACGTAATGATTTTTGTCTTACATCACCAGCTCCAAATACACCTTCTACATTTGTTTTCATATCTGCATCAGTTAAAACATAACCTGTTTGATCTAATTCAATTTTATCTGTAAATAAAGACGTTTGTGGGATATAACCAACAAATACAAATACTCCAAATGTACCATCATCTTCATGAGCCATATGCTCTGTTAACTCACCAGTTTCTCTATTTTTAATAACGATTGATTCAACCATTCCGTCACCTTTGATCTCAGCAATCTCAGAGTTCCAGATAAAGTCGATTTTATCATTATTGAATGCTTTTTCTTGAATGGACTTTGCAGCTCTTAATTCATCTCTTCTATGTACTAAAGTTACTTTTCTAGCAAACTTAGTTAAGAACATAGCTTCTTCTACTGCAGTATCTCCACCACCGATTGCAAATACTTCGAAATCAGTAAAGAAGTCAGCATCACAAGTCGCACAGTAAGAAACACCTTTACCCGTTAATTCTTTTTCACCTGGACAGTTCATTTTTCTTGGAGAAGCACCAGTTGCAATAATGACCGCTTTTGCCTGGTATTCTGCCTCTTCACATTTAACAACTTTGATGTCTTCATTTAAGTTCACATCTACTACCGTTGCTTTAACTCTCTCTGCACCAAACTCTTCAACTTGCTCAACCATTCTAGCGACTAAAGAAGGACCTGTTTCATCTTTAATACCACCTGGGTAGTTTGCCACTTCATCTGTTGTTACAATTTGACCACCATTTCTATCTTTCTCGATAATTAGAGCAGACATCTTGGCTCTTGCAGCATATAAACCAGCTGACAAACCTGCAGGACCTGCACCTATGATAATCACATCATATAACTTACTCATTCTAAAATCCTCCTGAAATTACAATTTTTTTTAATCACTTTTATAAAGTGTTTATATAATCATTGATTGAAAGTGCTGCCTTAGCACCTTCACTTGCAGCAATAACAATTTGTTTGTAACGAATTGTGGTCACATCTCCTGCTGCGAAAATACCCGGTACATTGGTTTTGTTATTTGAGTCAATTACTATTTCTTTACGGCTATTGAGCTCTACATCTGTTAGAAACTGAGTGTTAGGAACATACCCAATCTCTACTAAAACACCATCTGTTTTAAGGGTTTCATTTGATATATCAATCGATGTCACTTGTGAGTCTCCATGTATCTTTTTAATCTGATTGCCTAAATAAACAGATAAGTTGTTAATCTCTTCAAGTTTATCTACCAGTATTTTATCTGCTCTAAAAGTTGACCGATGGACAATATTGACATGACTCGCTATCTTAGCTAGATCTATTGCTGCTTCAACAGCGGAGTTTCCACCACCGACAACCGTCACCGTTTTATCTTTAAATAATGGACCATCACATATCGCACAATATGTCACGCCTTTACCATAAAGACTGTCTTCGCCTTCAACGTCAAGCTTTCTAGATTTAGAACCTGTGGCAATCAGAATCGTTTTGCTTTCATAAGTCATATAATTATTCGCTATGATTTTGAACGTTTCATTCTTTTTTATTTCTTTGACTTTAACATCTTCTAACATATCAACGGCCAAAGACTTGGCATGTTTTGAAAAACTTTCAGCAAGGGATTCGCCAGTGACAAACTCAAAACCAATATAGTTTTCAACACTGGAAGTATCATTGACTTGTCCACCAACTTTTTCACCTATGATACCAACGGATAAGCCTTTTCTGGAAGCATATATCCCCGCTGATAAACCTGCTGGTCCTGCACCTATAATGATTAAGTCGTACAATTTTTCTGCATCTAACACATTCTTAGGTGTCGAAATATTTAAATTGAACATGTGACCTCCTAACGACTAAGGATTTTTGAAATAGCGGATTCAGATAATCCACCAAAAATTTCTCCTAGCTCACATAAACTTAAAATAGATTGTTTTCTGAAATTCTTAATCAAAGAATTTCTATATTTTTTATCCTTGAGCATACTTTCAAATGTATACCCTTCACTTTCAATAAGTTCCATTAACTTATGCAGTGCTTTTTCTTTGCAATCTAAACACTCACTGACTTCTACATCTTCTGTTAAGTATGGATCAAATAAATTAGTTGGTGCATAAGCACATATTGGTAGTGATAGAATCTCTTGATTGATATCACAGGGATCAATAATCTGACTCTTATATCTTTCTTTAAAAATAGTTTTACACGCTTCATGTTTACATTTATACTGCATCGCAAAACTTATATTAATGGATTTCATTATTTTTGAAACATCATTACCATTGTCATAAATAATCATTTCATAGCCATTTGGACTGATACTCATTTTATACAGCTTGAAATTATATTTTTCTTTAACTTTTATCAGCGTCTCTATAAATATCATACGATCGTCTTTTGTTTTAAATATATTTTGCTCTGGACAAAACTGCTTTATATAATAAGTACTGAATAACGCTTTCTCTCTTGCTTCTCTTGCCATTTTATCACCTCTTATCCACATCATAGCATCACTTTTGAAGTTTGTCAAGTTCCGTCCCTTTCCGTAAAAAAAAGAGTTTAAAGAAACTCTTCATTACTAAAAAGTGCTTCAAACTCCTCATCTTTCAGTGCATATCCTTTTAAACTAGGACTCAACTCTATACTAGCTAACAAATCGCGTTTAGCTTCATCAAATTCTCCTAACGCAGTTAAGAAAATTGCTCTATTGTAATATAAAACACTCACATTCTCATTGTATTCTATGCCTCTGGATATGATCTCCAGTGCTTGTTTGTATCTACCTGCTTCTTTATGAATCACAGCTAAATTCAAAAACGAATACGGATGTTTCAAATTGGATTCAATGGCTCTTTCATAATAAAGTATGGCACGGTCCCGATCACCCATTTTATTATGAACCACACCTAAGTTAAACAAAACCAAGTAATGACTCGGTATCAATTCCTCTGCTTCACAAAACATATCATAAGCTTCTTCATTTCTATTTCTAAGTTCTAAAAATGATCCATAATTGATAAAACCCCAAATATTATAATGATCCACTTCTATTGCTTGTTTGTAATAACTTTCTGCAAGATGCACATCATCTTTTCTGTCATAAATATCTGCTAAATACAGATAAGCATGGAAATATTCTTCATCATGTTCTAATGCTGCTTTATAATTCTTTTCTGCATTGTCATCATCACCTATATCATCATATATAATAGCTTTTCCATAATGTGCCCCTGCTTGAGTTTCATCAAGGTTTATAATCTTATCATAAAACTCTATCGCTTGTATGGTATCATGATGCTCAGCACATAATAATGC
>Ga0209272_10000966_pt1 | contig 19716 bp, 15 predicted proteins | sample tdDd002_FD_187125 | JGI IMG/M metagenome (GOLD analysis project Ga0209272, IMG submission 187125) | Marine sediment microbial communities from the Atlantic coast under amendment with organic carbon and nitrate - tdDd00.2 (SPAdes)... | ecosystem: Environmental > Aquatic > Marine > Coastal >... | reverse complement strand
GGAACTGTGGTGCTTTATAGCGATCCAAAACAAGGGCGCTCAATCAGCCTATTGCCAGAAAGTTCTGTCTTTGTAATTGCCAAAAGTACGTTGTTACCTCGCTTAACTCAGGCGACGATGGCACTGCACAATAAAGCTCAACGGGGTGAACGTATTCCTTCATGCGTTAACTTTATCTCGGGGCCAAGTTCTACTGCTGATATTGAGCTGATCAAAGTGGTGGGTGTGCATGGCCCTGTGTCGGCGACTTACATCATCGTTGACGATATGTAATTAGAATTCAATTTGCTCTATGGGAACAGGGCATCAAGGCACATCTCATGTGGGTGTGCCTTTCTTCTATTAATGGCTCGTCTCTGAATAGGTGAACCGTTATAATCCTTTCATACTCTTGCTCTTTAGAGGATCTCCTATGCCGCAAGTTGATGATCTTATTCTGTTTACTCAAGTCGTTGAACACGGCTCTTTCAGTAAAGCTGCGGAGCATAATCACACCACCAAATCGATGATCAGCAAAAGAGTGAGCAAGCTTGAAAGTGATCTTGGGACGCAACTGCTTTATCGCACCACTCGTAAACTGACGTTAACAGAGGCAGGTGAGGTGCTTTATCATCGCTCTAAAGATATCTACTCCACAGCCAATGCCGCGTTTAAGTCGATAACGGGTTACAACGAATCGTTAGCGGGTCATATTCGAATGTCGGTACCAACCATTTCTGGCGAGTTGCTACTGGCTGAGTCTATCTCCGAGTTTTGCAATAACAATCCAGGTCTAACCGTTGATATGTCGATGGATAACCACTTCGTTGACTTGATAGAAGATAACTATGATTTAGTGATTCGCACTGGCTATTTAGAGGATTCAAGTCTCATCGCGCGTTTCATATTTAACTCTCGCTGGATGATTTGCGCCTCTCCACAGTACCTTGAAAAACACGGTGAGCCGAAAACACCAAAAGCGCTTCAAAGGCATAATTGCTTGGGTTACACCCATGAAACCGGTGGTACTTTTAACTGGCAATTTAAATGCAACAGTGACAACTACACCTTGAAAGTGTCGGGTAACTTCTCTTCTGATAATGCTGCTGCACTGCGTAAAAGTGCGATTGCTGGCAATGGTCTCGCTTACTTACCGACATGTTTGATCTATCAAGATCTTCAACAAGGAAAACTGGTAGAGGTGCTTTCAGAGCACACTAGCAAAGTGGTCGGCATTTACGCGGTTTACCCATACACTCGTAATCCGGCGAAACGAATTCAAGCATTGATTGAGCACATCAGAGAAAGCTACTTGTCGATTCAAGAGTGCTTTTAAACAGGTGAGTGGTTGAGTTTGGGTGGTTTTATTTGTCCAACTCGCCAAACTGCTCAATCAAATAATCCAAAAACAGTCGAATTCGTTTTGGCTGATATTGCCTACTTAGGTAGATCACATTCAGATCCGCGCCTGCCGCTGAGGTCGAGGCGTTAAAGTTCTTCATATAGCCATCGAGCACAGTCACTAATCGTTGCTGCTTGAGATCGTCTTGCACATCCAGAATCGATTTGAGCGCAATCCCCGCACCATTGATGGCCCACTGCCGTATCACTTCGCCATCATCCGAGAGTCTTTTAGGGGTAACTGTGATTGAGTGGTGTTTTTTACCCTCTTGGAAATGCCAGGTCTTTAAAGCTTCACCGCCACGTATCATCGCTAAGCAATCATGGTCAGCGAGATCTTGTGGTGTCAGTGGTGTGCCTTTGTCTGCTAAATAGCTAGGCGAGGCACACAGCACTCGTTGGCTTGGTGCGAGCTTGCGCGAGATAAGATTACTATCTGCCAACTCACCATAGCGGATCACGATATCGAATCCGGATTCTGCCAGGTTGGTTAAATTGTCATTTAAGTAAAGATAGGGCGTAACATCTGGGTATTGCTCGGCAAAGGCGGACAAGATAGGCGAGATGTATTGCTTGCCGATGTCTCTCGGGGCTGAAATTTTCAGCGCGCCACGTACTTCACTATTGCCAGTTTGGAGCCGATTTTCTGTCTCTTTAACGCTCTCGAGGATCTCTAGGCAAGCTTGGTGGTACAGAGCGCCAGAGTCGGTTAATGAGATATGGCGCGTGCTTCGGTTGAGCAGTTTCACGCCATAACGATCTTCTAAAGCTTGTAAGCGAGCAGTGACAGATGCTGGTGAAAGGCCGAGCTCTCTTCCTGCGGCGGCAAGTCCTTGGTTTTTGATGATACTGACAAACAATGCCATGTCTGAAAACTTATCCATGAGCAGCTTTTACTTTCTATTCTTCAGTTAAAGTGAATAATCAATTCAAATATTACCTAATTATCAATCTTTGTCTAATCAATATACTGGTTTTATCAACGCGGCAGTGGAGAGGTTTTCTTCCTGTTCGCGACTTAATGACCAAATTCGATAGGCAGGGCAGATATGAGCAAACTCTTTGAACTCACGACTCTTAATCAATTAGTACTTCAAAACCGTATTGTTATGGCTCCGATGACGCGCGCGCGAACGTCGCAGCCCGGTAACATCCCAAATGACATGATGGCAACGTACTATCAACAGCGAGCTAGTGCGGGGCTGATTATTTCGGAAGCGACGCAAATTTCTGATGATTCTCAGGGGTACTCATTTACTCCCGGCGTGTATACCGATGCTCAAGTCACTGGGTGGCAAGGTGTGACTCAAGCGGTGAAAAAGCAGGGCGCAGTGATGTTCTGTCAGCTTTGGCATGTGGGCCGTGTATCGCACCCAGTGTTTCAACAAGGGGATAAGCCCATTGCACCTTCAGCGCTTGCTCCGGTAGAAACTAAAGTATGGATAGCGGATGAGCAAGGCAAGGGTGAAATGGTGGATTGCGTCGAACCGCGTGAGATGACTCAAGTGGATATTGATCGTGTGGTACAAGATTTTGCCTATGCGGCAAAGCGGGCAATTGATGCGGGGTTTGATGGCGTTGAGATTCATGGTGGGAATGGCTACTTAATTGATCAGTTCTTGCGTACTAATTCTAACCACCGTACAGATAATTATGGTGGCAGCCGAGCGAATCGAATTCGTTTTTTGCTAGAGGTGGTCGATGCCGTCAGCAAGGTAATCGGTGCTGATAAGGTTGGGGTTAGATTGGCGCCTTTTATCACCTTCAAAGATATGAATTGCCCAGATATTGTGCCGACGATTCTTGAAGCCTCTAAACAGCTGCAAAGCCGTAATATCGCTTATCTTCATTTGTCTGAAGCGGATTGGGATGATGCGCCTGAAATCCCAGAGAGTTTTCGTATTGCGCTGCGCGAGTGTTTCAGCAACACCATTATCGTCGCTGGCGGATACACACCAGAGCGGGCAGAGGAGGTACTAAACAAAGGCTACGCTGACTTGGTAGCGTTTGGCCGACCGTTTGTTTCGAACCCTGATTTAGTTTCTCGTTTACAAAACCAACTGCCGCTCGCAGAACTAGAAGGGGCGACGTTATTTGGTGGCGATGAGCGAGGTTATATCGATTATCCGGCATTTTCTGAGACTGTCTCAGGGTAATACTGATCGCAAAATGGTATGTAACTCAGGATGCTTATTAATCCATTGATACCAATCAATAGTGGTTATGAGCTATCGGTATAGCTTGCTGGAAAATCATCGAATAAGGAAAGCGTATGAGCAAGCTAAAGATAGTGACTTATAAACAAGGAATTGAAGAAGGAACGATTAAGATACCGCTTACGCTAGCCCGGATGATATCGACACCATTTTTGAATAGGTTGAACAGCGAGCAGGCTCAAGTGATTCGCGAGGCATTTGATCTAAAAGATTATCAAGGTGTTATTTTAGAGATAGAAGAGCATAAGACTGACGAGCGAATCATCTTTTTCATCGAATAAATGCTTACTCTTGTGCACTAATTAATGACAAACGAAAAGTCATTCCGGCATCAGCGTTAAGGTTAGCGCTGATGCTGCCTCGCATATCTTTCATGTTGTTGGCTGAAATGGCCAGTCCCAAACCTAACCCTTCACCCATCTTTTTCGTTGTCTGGAAGGGTTCGAAGATCGAATCAATCTGCTCAGGCGCAATCCCACAACCATTATCACTAACATCGACAATCACATACTCTTGTTTGCGATACGCGCTAACAGTGATTTTGGCGGTTGGCAGCGCTTTGGTTGCATCAATGGCGTTGCTGATCAAATTGCCCAATACTTGCCGCAGGCGAACTTCTTCTCCCATAACATCATGAACATCATTGGCAATTCGAACACGAATATCGACTTGGCTGAGTGCTTGCTGCTGGATGCGCAGCACCTCTTCCAGAGCGAGAGTTAAAGAAACAGGGTGGGGCTTTTCAAGTCGATTGAAAGCGAACGACTTTAACTGCGAGGTCATATTTGCCATTCGGTCTATGAGCGTATGGACCAAATTCATGTTGGCTTGCAAAAGCTTAGTCTCGCCGCGTTCCATCAGCAGTTGGTTGCTTGAAAGCAGTGTTCGTAAGCCAGTGAGTGGTTGATTGAGTTCGTGGGTAACGGCGCTCGACATTCTGCCCAATGCGGCGAGTTTACTGGTTTCGATCAGCTCCTTTTGCGCCTCTTTCAGGGCATGAGTTCTCTCTTCCACTCGCTTTTGCAATTGTTGGTTGGCCGATTCTAGGGCGATTTCTGCTTTTTTACGTTTGCTGATGTCCATGATGGTACACAAATAGTAATTGTGAGAATGCCATGGGAACTGGCTAATGGAGAACAGCACCGGGAAGTAACTGCCATCACTGCGCCTCGCCATAGTTTCGACACTGCTAATGTCAGCAAGCTCTTGGTTTTTCGAGAGGTTTTGCAGCAGTTGAAGCGTGGTGGAGTTTGGGTTGCCCGCATCAAACAGTTGCCATGCTTGTATCGATTGCACCATCGAATCGGACAAACTGAAATAGCGTTTGGCCATTGGGTTGATGTCGGTGATCTGGCCATTTTTATCTAACAGCAGTAATCCAACATGGGTTTTATTGATCATGCCGCTGAGGCGTTTTTCTGACTCTTCAATCAGTTTTTGAATCCGTACGTGACTGAGCTGTTTTTGATAACGTTGGTAACGAATCACAACCAACAACAGAATTAACACGCAGGCGGCTGCAATACTCCAACTGAGCCAATTAACGGTTTGTTCGATAGCGCGCAGTGGGGTGAGGTAAGTCAATCGCCATTGCAAATCATCAAGCACAACAGATAAGGCTAAATAGCGCGTTTTATCTAACTGCCACAAAGTGATGCGAGTTTGATCATAAAGATCGCGTGATTGAGAAGATTGGCTCGGATCAAATGAGTCATTAAACCAATCAGCATCAAAGACTTTGCTGCTTGAGAGAAAGAATTGTTGCTGCGCATTTTGGACCAAGATGATTTCATCGCTGGCGAGCCATTGCTCCGTAAGCAAACTCAGATCTATTTGCACTACGGCAATACCCGCAATGTCAAAACCAAGGTAGATAGGGGCGGCTAAAAAGTACTCTGGAATGGCATCTTTGCTTTTTGTTACAACAGAGACACCTTCTCGCTGTTGGTGTATCTGTTTCACAATGGCATCTGCATCAGACTCATCTAAGTGTTGACGTTTTAGGCTAGAGGCAAGGACATCGCCACTGGCTGAGAGTATGTACCAACCTTTGGTATTCGCGGCTTTATCAAGCTTGATGAGTTGCTGCTCGATGGAGGCTTGTCGCTCGGTTTCACCCTCTAGGTAACGTAGGCTTTCACTGTCATTAGTGACCAAATAAGGCAGGTGATAGAAGCGTCTTAACGAGTGTCGAGCCTCGCCAATATAGCTGAGTAAACGTTGCTCGGTTTGCTGTTGGGCCTGTTCAAGTTGCCATTGTGTGGCGATTCTTTCACTGACAAGTTGAACTACGATGATCATTAAGCAAGCTAGAAGCAAAAGCCAGTAGCGGTGAATTTTAATCATACGGAGAGTCCTAATCTAACAGCAAAAGCGATCGCAATGGAGAGCTCAATAGAAAGAAACGCTAGCAAACAAATGCTTTTATGTTAAGGAGTTGTTGGTGGAAAGTGGGAGCTAGCTCCTTTTCGTCGTGCTGTTTTTTCCTTAACGTTGCAGGCAGAAGATGTCCATCTTATGGAGTGAAATATGGAATCACGCATTGCCCTGATTGAAGATGATGAGATTGTTCGTCAAGCAACGAGCCAGTGGCTGCAGTTAGCGGGGTTTGAAGTCACCACATTTGATTGCGGGCAGCAGGCGTTGGATCAGCTTGCGAGCCTTGAGTTTGATGCCATTGTGAGTGATGTCCGCTTACCTGATATTGATGGCCTAGACGTGTTAGCTCATGTTAAGCAGGCTTTCCCTACCATGCCAGTTATTCTCATTACAGGTCATGGTGATGTCGATATGGCAGTCAAAGCGCTACAAAAAGGCGCGTATGACTTTATCGAAAAGCCGTTTGATCCAGAGCGTCTTTCGCAAACCGTGATGGCAGCGGTGACTAAGTATCAGCACGGAAAGGAGCGAGAAGATCGACTCTCTTACCTAGAAAACCTAGCTGGAATTGAACAAATCATCATAGGTAGAAGTAAAGTGATATGCGACTTACGCGAGCAGATCGCTAAAGTCGCAGCTATCGATACCAATGTGATCATTTATGGTGATACAGGTTGTGGCAAGGAGTTAGTCGCGACCTGTCTGCATCAGTTTAGCCTTAGAAAGCGTCATAAATTTGTGCCGATTAATTGTGGGGCGATTCCAGAGAACCTGTTTGAGAGCGAACTGTTTGGTCACGAAGCTGGAGCGTTTACGGGCGCGATGAAACGACGCATTGGTAAGTTGGAGTACGCCGATAAAGGCACAGTTTTTTTCGACGAAATAGAAAGCATGCCGCTTGCAATGCAAGTCAAAGTGTTGCGCAGCTTACAAGAAAATCGCGTGGAGCGTGTGGGCGGTAATCAGCCAGTGGTGGTTGATTTGCGCGTTGTGGCCGCGGCTAAACATGATTTGCTCAACCATGAAGAGTTTCGCCAAGATCTTTTCTATCGCCTTAATGTGGCTCAATTGTCGATTCCGCCTCTATGTGATCGAGAAGATGATGCGCTGCTGCTGTTTGAATACTTTACGCGAAACGCCAACCCCGATACGCGTCAAGCTAGTGAAGCAGATAGGCAAGCTCTACTCTCATATGCTTGGCCAGGGAATGTACGTGAGCTAAGGAATGTCGCGATTCGATTCGCACTCGACGAGGCTCTAACGGTAGGTGAGATCCTATCGTGTCGCCCAAATACAATTTCAGAAGCCACTTCGGTCGGGATCCCGTTGGCGGTTCAAGTTCAGAGCTTCGAACGCAAAGTCATTCATGATGCATTGGTTCGTCATCAAGGAAAGATCAGTGAAGTGATGCAAGAGCTTGATTTACCTCGTCGAACCCTCAACCAGAAAATGGTTCGTTACGCTCTCAATCGAGCAGACTATACCGATTGATTTTACTTCGTTTGGATATAAGCGAAATTTTGCCTACTTCAAAACTTAACAAATAACACGAAATGATCACATTTTTGTAAAATCTGAGGGGTGAGTCGGTCAAAAATGCCGTTTTAGGTTTAAGTCGATGAGCAAAATTTTGCTTATTCACACTGAGCTAAATGAGCAAGATTTTGCTTGTTTTGAGTGTGCTAGATAGTCTAGTTGTTTAAAATCAACAAGTTAAAATCTGGCACTGCTTTTGCTCTTTAGGAGTTGATGTTAACAAAAATATAACGTGAACAACTCTACATGGAGAGTAAAGATGAAATACAACAAGTTAGTCAAAACTTTAGTCGTGGCAATGGCTTCTTTAGGCCTCACTGCCAATGCTGCCGCAGAAGATAGAAGCTATATCCTAGCAACGGCATCTACTGGTGGTACTTATTACCCTGTAGGTGTGGCACTGGCGACACTAAGTAAAGTAAAACTGACGCCGAAACATCATTTCTCACTATCTGCAATCAGCTCTGCGGGATCGGGTGAAAACGTAAAACTGCTGAATGAAAATGAAGCGCAGTTTGCCATTCTACAAGGTCTGTATGGTGCTTGGGCATGGTCTGGTCAAGGCCCATATGAGAAGAGTGGCCGTCAAGAGAACCTGCGTTCTGTCTCTATGCTATGGCAAAACGTTGAGCACTTTATTGTCCGCTCTGATGTGGTAGAAAGCGGCACCGTGAAAGATTTAAATAATCTTGATGGTAAAAAGTTCTCTATCGGTAAGAAAAACTCAGGTACAGAAAACTCAGGTCGCCAAATCATGAAAGGCTTGTCTGTTGACCCTGATAAGTTCAACTTGGCGTACATGGGTTACGGTGGTAGTGCGAGTGCGCTGCAAAATGGCACAATCGATGGTATGAACACGCCAGCTGGAGTGCCTGTAGGTGCGGTTACCCAAGCTTTTGCTGCGCTCGGTGATGATATCCAAATCCTCTCGTTTACTGATCAACAAATTAAAATGGCGAATGGTAAATACAACCTGTGGACTAAGTACGAAATCCCAGCAAACACTTACCCAGGCGTCGACAAGCCAATAACCACTATCGCACAACCAAACTTCCTAGCGGTACGTGAAGATATCTCTGATGACGATGTCTACCAGCTAACGAAAACTATCTACGAAAACCTACCATTCCTACAAGGTATCCACAAAGCAACCAAAGCAATGGCGATTGAAAAAGCGATTGCTGGTTTACCTGTGCCACTTCACCCAGGGGCAGCTCGCTACTACAAAGAAGTGGGCGTAGAGATCCCATCCGATCTTATGGTGAACTAATTCACTTGCGCGCTCTAGGAAACTGGAGCGCGCACCGATTGACGACTGTTTTGGCTCTGATCGCAAGGTTGGAGTGCGTTGGAGTGGACTATGAGCGATTCAATACAACAAGAATTGCAAAAATTTGAGTTACCGACCCGAACGGACTTTCCGTGGGTGGGTAAAGTCATCACAGCTTTTGGTGTGGTGCTATCCTTATTACATATTTGGTTTAATACCTTATCGACGTTGCCTGAGCTCTGGATCTCGGCGACTCACTTTGCTGGCTTTGCGGTGATCTGCGCCTTGTGGTACCCGGCCCACATTTCTTTGAAGAAGAGTAAGATTGCTCTGGCGGTCGATATTGTTATCGCTATTGCTGCGTTGGCTTGCCTTATTTATATTCCGTTTGCTGAAGATGCCCTGTATGAACGCGGCGTTAAATTTATCGCCAGCGATTGGTTCTTTGCGATCCTCGCGATCGCTATCGTAATTGAGCTGATCAGACGAACCATGGGCTGGTTTATCCCTATGCTGATTCTGGTTTGTTTGAGCTATGTGGTGTTATGGGGCCAGTGGGCAAGCGGTATTTTTCACTTCCCGGGTTTGAGCCTTGAAACGCTACTGTATCGTAGCTTCTATTCATCGGAAGGTATGTTTGGTTCGATTTCTCGAATCAGTTGGACTTTCGTGTTCATGTTTATCTTGTTTGGCGCGTTTTTGGTTCGCTCTGGTGTTGGTGATTACATCATTGATGTAGCGAGAGCGGCAGCGGGTAAAATCATCGGTGGCCCTGGTTTTATCGCTGTTATTGGCTCTGGCTTAATGGGATCAGTATCAGGCTCTAGTGTGGCAAATACGGTATCAACAGGGGTGATCAGTATTCCTCTGATGCAAAAGGCCGGATTCCCACCACGATTTGCCGCAGGCGTTGAGGCGGCGGCGTCAACGGGAGGGCAGTTGATGCCACCTGTGATGGGCGCTGGGGCATTTATTATGGCCTCGTACACTCAGATTCCTTATGTTGATATCATTGCGGTTTCTTTTATTCCGGCGCTGATCTATTTCTTGTCTGTCGCCTTTTTCGTGCGAATCGAAGCTAAACGTAGCGGCGTACAAAAAGTGACGACCAGTAGCGAATCTTTGCTTAAAGTTCTACTGTCTGGCTGGCACAATTTGATCCCACTCGCGGTTCTTGTCACTTTGCTCGTTCAAGGTTTCACTCCAACCTACGCCGCGGGTCTATCCATCATTTCGGTTGTGGTGGCGTCTTGGTTCTCAAAAAATCATAAAATGGGGCCGAAAGCGATCATTGAAGCACTCTCCCAAGGTGCTAAAAACATGGCAACAACAGCTGTGTTACTGGTGGGGATTGGTCTGGTCATCAACGTGATAAGCACGACTGGCATTGGCAATACGTTTTCGTTGATGATCGACGGCTGGGCGAATGGTGACCTGTTCATCATGATCGTTTTGATAGCCTTAGCATCGCTTGTTTTGGGTATGGGTTTACCGGTGACGGCGGCTTACATTGTTCTAGGCACTTTGTCGGCTCCTGCGCTATACAAACTGCTGGCGGAAAACCAACTTCTTGAGCTGTTGGTGGCAGGGCAACTACCTGAACAAGCGAAAGCGATCTTTATGCTTGCCGCGCCAGATAAGCTTGCTTTGCTAAATGCGCCAATGAGTCTTGAGACAGCCAAAGAGATGGTGGCTGTCGTTCCGGCTGATTTTATGGAAACGCTACTGGAACAGAGTTTGGGTCTAGAAGCTGTTGGCTTGGCACTATTGTCGGCTCACTTGATCATTTTCTGGCTTTCCCAAGACAGTAATGTCACTCCACCCGTCTGTTTGACTGCATTTGCGGCGGCGACTATTGCTAAAACGCCACCAATGCGAACAGGTTTGATGGCGTGGAAAATTGCTAAGGGCTTGTACCTAGTCCCATTGCTGATCGCTTATACCGGCTTGGTGAGTTGGGATGTCAGTTCAGTGCTTGTGACAGGTGTGTTTGCCATCATCGGTACCTACGCATTTATCGGTGCGATAGAAGGGTATTTAGAAGGCGAGCTCAATGTGTTACTTCGCATTGTGTTAGTTGCGATTGGTATTGCACTGGTGTGGCCTGATATTTCTATTTGGATTCGCCTGGCGTGCGGCGCCGCATTTGTTGCCATCTTTGTTTACAGCGGTCGCCAAAGCCAATTGGCGAATGTGAGCGCATCAACCAATAAGGTAGCCAATTAAGATGACGATGGAGAAAGTGTACGATTACATCATTGTTGGCGGTGGTATTGTTGGTGTGTCTACGGCTTGGCAACTTAAGCAAGCGCATCCGGATAAATCGATTTTGCTCATCGAGAAAGAATCGGGGTTTGCAAAACATCAAACGGGTCACAACAGCGGCGTAATTCACGCTGGTGTGTACTATCAGCCGGGCAGTCTGAAAGCGGATTTCTGTAAGCGTGGCGTAGAGCGAACGTTAAGCTTTTGCCAACAGCATCAAATCGCCGTCGAAAATTGCGGTAAGTTGCTGGTGGCGACGAATAACCAAGAGCTCGAACGAATGAACGCGCTGTATCAACGCTGTCATGATAACGGTATCGATGTTGATCTGCTCGATGAAGCTCAATTGAAACTCGCTGAGCCAAATATCACCGGGCTAGGTGCTATCTACGTCAAATCGACCAGTATTGTGGATTACACTTTAGTTACTGAAAAAATGGCCGAGCAGTTTGTTGAGCTTGGTGGTGAGGTTGCCTTAAATACTGAGGTGATCTCAGCTCAAGAAACCAGTGATGATGTTTATCTGACTTGCCTGAAGGAAGGCCAAAGTTCTGTTGTGGTTGGTCAGTTCCTGATTACTTGCTCGGGTTTGATGGCGGATCGGATGACCAAAATGCTCTCAATCGAAACGGATTTTCAAATAGTTCCTTATCGAGGTGAGTACTACCAGCTCGACACCAAACATAATCAAGTCGTTAACCATCTTATCTACCCGATACCGGATCCGGACTTACCATTTTTAGGGGTTCATTTAACTCGAATGATAGATGGTTCGGTTACTGTGGGACCTAATGCAGTGCAAGGTTGGAAGCGAGAAGGTTATGCGGCGATCAATTTCAGCTTAAAAGACACTTGGCAGATGCTAGGTTTCAGTGGTTTTTGGAAAGTGACAGCTAAGCATCTCAAAACAGGGTTAATTGAGTTTAAGAATTCTTGGTGGAAACCGGGATATTTGAAGCTGGTTAATAAATACTGTCCGAGCATCTCAGCACAAGATCTAAAACCTTATCCGGCAGGGATTCGAGCGCAAGCCGTGATGAGTGATGGAACCTTAGTGCACGACTTCTTGTTTGCTGAAAGTCCACGTAGCCTGCACGTCTGTAATGCGCCATCACCGGCGGCAACTTCAGCGATGCCCATTGGTGAGTATATTTGCCAAAAGGTCATCGCTAAAGTGGGGTAAATAATAATTGGGTTAAGGTGTCGGAATGGTGTTGAAAGTCGCGTCAAATACGCTTCTATCGCCTTCTGACAACTTAGCCTGATAATCAAGCGCTTGTTGGTAGAACTCTGCGGCCTGCGTTTGTTGACCTGATATGGATAATGCGTGGCTTAATACCGCGTTAGTGAATGCTTGAATCCAATCCGCACCTTCGCCATCAAAGTGTTCAAATGCACTTTGGGCAAACGACAGACTTAGCTCTGATCCGCTGATACAAAGTGCTCTAGCAACTGCGAGCTCAGCAAGATGAATGTTGTCTGCCGTGCCTACGCTTGACCAATGATAGAGCGACGAAAATGCAACCGTGAGTAATCGTTGCTGCTCTTGTGTTGTACTGGCTTTTTCAGACAAGCTCCAAAATTCATTATTACTTTCGATAGCGAAGTAGCGGTTTAGTCGAGTGATTTCATCTTGTGTTGGTTTTGCCATGAGACGTCCTTTTATTATTTTGAATAGATAGATATAGGCTGAACTCTCAATGGTATCTATCGTCCCCGAAAAGGCACTATTTCAGAACAAGCTCTTGGAAACACTCTAGGTTTTTGATGCAAGAAGGTTGCAAATAGTTGGAATAAAACAAAAAAGCCCGAGCGTCTATTTGCTCGGGCTTTTTTAGGGGGGGTTGATTTATGCTTGAATCAACTCACTCGCTTTCTTCATTGCTTCTTTGGTTGAGCATTCAATTACGTTCGCGTTAGCAAAGCGGTGTGCATCTTTCACTTGGATATCGTGAGCTAAGATAACCAGCTTAGCGTTTGTGACATCTAGGTCAGTGATGCGGTTCTGAATCCCGTTTTGACCTTGTGTTTCTACTTTGATCTTAAGACCTGCAGCCGCACCTGCTTTTTCCAGTGCTTTCGCTGCCATGAAGGTGTGTGCTACGCCAGATGGGCAACATGTTACTGCTACGATGTCGTACTCGCCTTCGCCTGCTGCTGGAGCCGCTTGAGCCTGAACTGGCGCTGCGTCTACCATCTCTTCTTCTGATTCTTCAGCAACTGGTTTCCAGAAGCCAACGATAACTGCTGTTGTCAGTGAACCTAGTGCAATACCCACAACGTACATTGGGATGTTGCTTGATACAGGCGCTGTGATTAGACCGCCCCACGGTGCGTGCAGTAATACATCAGTTAGGAAGCCGAACACACAGCCAACGATACCACCAGCAACGATTGATGGAAGTACGCGCATTGGGTCATTTGCCGCGAACGGAATTGCACCTTCAGAGATACCGATAGAGCCCATGATTGCGGCAGCTTTACCTGCTTCTTGCTCTTGCTTAGTGAACTTCTTCTTGAATAGGAAAGTTGCTAGCGCCATACCTAGAGGAGGCGTACAGATTGCGATGCCTACACCACCCATTAGCCATGGTTGAGTATCCACTTGAGTTTGAGCAAATAGGGTTGCAACTTTGTTGATAGGGCCGCCCATATCGAATGCCGTCATACCACCAAGAATCGCACCAAGAACCACTTTAGAAGCGCCAGCCATTGAAGCTAGGAATTCGTTCATTGAAGCCATGAACAGTTTAATCGGCTCACCGATACCCCATAGAACGATACCTGCTGAAATCAATGTACCAATAAGCGGGTAGATGAAGTAAGCACCAAGCGCGGTCATGTTGGCAGAAAGAGGGATTTTCTTAAGTTGGAATACCACACCACCCGCGATGAAACCTGCCACGATACAACCAAGGAAGCCGCCGCCCATGTCAGCCATGATGCCAGAAGAGATCATCGCTGGTGCAAGTGCTGGTTTATCAGCAATTGAGTAGCCAATGAAGCCACCAAGGATGATTGGGAACAGTACTAGACCTTTAATGCCGATATTAGAAATATCCGCCAGTAAACCATCTGCAGGAACTGCACCTTTACCTGATGCCATTACCGCAAGCGCCAGTAGTACACCACCCGCAACGATAAATGGAAGCATGTGAGAAGTACCGAATAAAAGGTGACCTTTCATGGTGCTTAAGAGTTTTTTAAAGTCGCTATTATTAGTAGCTTGAGCTGTTAGGGTACTCATAATTTGTTACGCCTTATGAATTAATTAAAATATTAAGGATTTGTTGTTCATCTTTCGCGTTATGGATATCTTGAATAAATTCATCGCTGAATTTTCCAAATAGTTCTTGTAGTACGTAAATATGATGATCAGCACCGTTATCTGGTGATGCGATCATAAAAAATAGCGTTGGTTTAATGCCATCTTCGTCGCCATACTCAATGCCTTCACGCTTTACACCTACAGCGATCGCAGGTTCAATTACCGCCTGGCTTTTTGAGTGAGGGTAAGCAATGCCATCCATTGATGTGATACTTTGAGACTCACGAATTTCGATGTCGGCTAAGAAGGCTTCTTTACTATTGATTTTGTTGTTTTCAAATAACATTGTCGCCAGTTCTTCAAACAGTTCTTTTTTATTATTTGCTTGAAGGTTGCCATTAATTAAGTTGACGTTAGTTAGTTGTGTGATCATTTATTAACTCATTCACTATTGAAGTTCTGAGTTAAAATTAATAGATCGCAAAGGATTGCGAAATAGCAAAAAAAAGCCTTTCACTGTACATTTGTATCCAGCAAATTTAAGTGTGATTTGCATCATTAATGCTATGTGATTCCGGTCTCGGTTATGGCGGTGAGAGGTCTGTGTTTTAAGCAAAATGACGGCGCATAAAAACAAAAAAGCCCCGCATAAGCAGGGCATTGTGTTAGTGCTGACCTTGGGGGAAGGCAGGAGCACGTTGTTAACTGTATGCGCGAGCGACTCGACCTGCGCAATCAATGGTGTACTGCTGAGCGAAAGCCGGAATAAACACCGATTGGCCTTTCTCGATGACGCACTGCTCGCCACAAATGTGGGTCAGGGTCATAGCTTCATCGAGTGGCAGCAGTATTTCAGCGCCTTGTGTGTCAATTTCTCGCTGTTCAGAGTGTTCAATAATAGCGAATTTAAAATCTTCGACCGGAATTGGGTATTCCAGCATGCCATTGTCATGAGTAGGCTCTAGCAGCAGGCTATCGATACGCTTTTCATTAAAGCGGGTGCAAGAGACCAGCTCTTTCACATCCATGTATTTTGGTGTTAGTCCGGCGCGCAGGACGTTGTCAGAGTTCGCCATGATCTCGAGCCCTGTGCCTTTGATGTAGGCATGTGGTGTTTCGGCATCTAAGTACATTGCTTGGCCGGGTTTTAAGGCAATCACATTGAGGATCAACGGAGCAAACAAGCCAACATCGTCAGGGTATTGCTCTTCCAGCTCCGCAATCAGATTAAACAGTGGCGTCGGCGATAGCTTGGCTTTCATGATAAGCATCATCAGCGCGACTTCTTTCTGTTCACCTTGCAGTGATAACAATCCTGCGAAAAAGCTCGCTAGGCCATTTGGCGTTTGATCGCCCGATAAGTCGTTTACCAGTGAGTTAAGCTCAGGAATATCAAGGTAGTTGAAATGAGCAAGGATCTCGCTAATCGGCCTAAAGCCATTCATCGCGGTATAGTCGGTCAACGCGTAGACCAACTCTGGCTTATGGTTCGCATCTTTGTAGTTGCGATTGCTTGCAGACAGCGGAATACCTTGCTGCTCTTCGTGTTCAAAACCAAGCTCGGCTTGTTGTTTATTCGGGTGAACCTGGATAGAGAGTGCTTTTTCAGCCGCGAGCACTTTAAATAGGTATGGCAGCTCACCAAATCGGCTAGCAATTTTGTCACTTAAGAATAGGCTAAGGTTCTGGCTGATTAGGTTTGAGAGTTTAGTCTGCTCAGCGCCTGTATCGACCATTGAGCAACCATTTGGGTGAGCGCCCATCCAGATCTCGGCTTGAGGTTCACCTGCTGTATTCGCAGTACCAAACAGTTGAGTAAACGAAGATGGACTGCCCCACGCGTAGTTTTGAATAATGTTGGTCATAGGGTAGAAAACGCGCTGTACAAATGAGCCGTTTGCTAAAGAAAAATCAGACATCGAAATCACCATGAAAGAAACATGGCTTGAGCCCACTCGCGTTGTTCGAATCGAAAGTGCTCAAGCCATTGAAGTAGAAAAGGCTTAAGCAGCAGCGGTGGTTAGCTTGGCTTTACGTAGATTTTTAAGTGCGATACAAGTAACAGCCGTCACACCAGCACCTGACGCCATACATACAAGCGCAAGCAGCGGATAGTTCATCGCGCCCAGTAGAGCAACAACAGGACCACCGTGAGCCACGCTATTGGTGATGCCGAATGAGAAGGCCATTACTGCCGCTGTCATTGAGCCAAGTACGTTTGCCGGTATGACTGACATTGGATCTTGAGCCGCGAATGGAATTGCACCTTCAGAGATACCCACTAAGCCCATTGCACCGGCCGCTTTACCCGCTTCAATTTCAGAAGATTCGAAGAGATCAAACTTGCGACCAACTACAGTTGTGATCGCCATGCCCAGTGGAGCAACAGGAATTGCACAAGCCATTGCGCCCATAAATTGAGTTTGACCGCTTGCAATCATGCCGACAGAGAACAGGAACGCGACTTTGTTGAATGGACCACCCATATCAAAGCCAGCCATGCCACCCAGAACAATGCCAAGCAGAATGACGTTGCCAGTGCTCATGCTAGTCAGTAGGGCTGTTAAGCTATCCATCAATCCTGCGATAGGTGCGCCGATTACAAAGATAAATAGACCCGCAATGAATAGAGAGCCCGTGATCGGAGCGATCATGATAGGCACAAGTGGCTGAACAAATTTGTGGTAGTTAAATGAGGTAATCCACTTAACGAAGTAACCCACTAGCAAGCCCGCGATGATAGCGCCGATAAAGCCAGTACCAGCGTCAGCGCCATAGAAAGAACCGTTATTAGCAATCCAACCGCCGATTAAGCCAGGGGTTAGCGCAGGGCGGTCAGCAATCGCGTAGGCAATGTAACCAGCCAGAATTGGGATCATCAGGGTAAAGGCAACCACACCCACTTCAAGGATTTGGTTCCACATGCTGCCAGCAGGAATGGCCATGCCTGATTCACTTGGCTCACCACCAATCGCGAGGGCAAGGGCAATCAATAGACCACCGGTGACGACGAATGGGATCATGTGAGACACGCCGTTCATCAGATAGCGATACAAGTCTGAGCGCGCTTGTGATGCTTTGTCTGCGACAGATTGATTGGCATTGGACTGCTCTGCTTGATAGCTCGGAGCATTCAGCGCCTGTTGAATCAAACCTTGCGCATCACGGATTGGCGCTTTTACGTTCGTTTTGATAACGCGCTTACCCGCAAAACGTGCCATGTCGACTTGTTTGTCACACGCTACAACGATAGCGTCCGCACGTTCGATCTCTTCTTGAGTAGGGCTATTTTTAATCCCAATTGAACCATTGGTTTCGACTTTGATATCGTAGCCTAATACCGCGGCACCTTTCTCCAGCGCTTCTGCCGCTAAATAGGTATGAGCAACACCCGCAGGGCAACCTGTTACCCCAATGATGAAGCCTTGCTTTTCAATGTTGGTATCGCTTTCTACCGCTTTAGGTTTTTCAAGTAACAGATTGAGAGCCGCTTGCTCAGAATCTGCATTCATGAAGTTGTCGATAAAATCTTCTTCAATCAGTTTTGAAGAGAGCTCTGCAAGTACTTCGATGTGATGATTATCGCCACCATCTGGAGAGGCAATCATAAAAAAGAGTTTTGATGGTTGGCCGTCATCTGCGCCGTAGTCGATCCCTTGTTTGTGAATACCAATCACCACAGCAGGTTTGATTACTGCAGTACTTTTGGCGTGAGGAAGGGCAATACCTTCTTCAAAGCCGGTATTTCCTTGCGCTTCACGCGCTTGGATGTCAGCAAGAAACTGAGCTTTATCTGAAATTCGACCTTGTGCGTATAGCACGTCAATAAGCTCTTCAAACACCTCTTGTTTAGAAGTGGCATTGAGCGATAGCTTGATTAAATCTTGATTGATCAATGTTGTGATCATAATGAACCCCTATCTACGTTTTTATTTTGATAGGGGTATTCTGAAATCTATCACTAAGCATCTGTAGTGCAGAAAAAACGCATTTACTGGACGATTGTTGCGTCATAAATAGAGTGTGATTTTGATCGGTGAGTCACGCTGTTATGGGCTGGTCTTGACACGATGTTGTGTTTTATAAGGCCTTTTGTTACTAGGGTTTCAGCAGTTTTACTGCACTTAAATTGAGTGCTGGCAGGTGTTTTGATAACTGGATATTTATCTCTTTTGCTGGATTTTTGTAACCTAGATCCCGAATTGTGATTTTGCTCAATAGCGCTATGTTTCACTAAGGAGTATATCTACACGCGTAGTTTTATTGCTGCCTGCTAAGAGTTCGAAAAATGATATTTCATGACTTAATCTCCTCAGTACTTAATGAGCGAGAACCGTTTCATAACATCTGGTTTGCCGGTGATTTTCATACGCCTCCTGCGTTTAGCTATCAGGTGAATTTTCCGCGTCTGGAATTGGTGCTGGATGGGGAGTATGCCAATGAAATGGAGAGTCATGATCGCAAAGTTACCCAAGTTGTAGCAAAAGCTGGGGATGCGATTTTCATTCCGCCAAACTGTTGGAATAAACCGGATTGGGATACGAGCTGTTCAGTACTGAGTATGTTGTTTGGTCGGCGACAATTGGGTTTGAGTTTAGTGAGTAAGCGTAAAGGAGAGGCGAGCTTTTATGATATTCAAAAACACAGTATTCAAACTCGCTCTGGTTTCGCAATAGACAATATTCTAGAAGCGCTGAGCTCGTTAGCGAGAGAAAGCAATAAGCAGCCGATGGACGAGTTGTTGTTGCAAGCCTTACTTCAATACAGCAAAACCATGCTGGATGCGCCGGTCGAGAAATCACACAGTCGTGTTCAAGATTTATATCAGGGGATCTGTATTTATATCCAAGAAAACTTTCATCGCCAAATTACTCGGGACAGTATCGCGACGCGTTTTAGCATCTCCTCTAATCATCTGTCTCGTTTGTTCCGTCAGCAGGGGCACATGACGTTGGCGGATTACATTACTTGGGTTCGTGTTGACCGGGCCAAATTCATGCTTAAGAAATACAACTTTAAGCTGAATGAAGTTTCTATTCGCTGTGGGTTTAAAGATGTGAACTATTTTTGCCGAGTGTTTAAGAACAAGACGGGGCGAACCCCAACAGAATATCGCGGTTCGATTTAATACTGTTGGTGCTCTGACTAAGGAAGCAAGCGAGACATGGAGTACATTAGCAGCGCCTGTAAATCGACGCTGCTTCGAGTGAGCAACAGCCGCTCTGAAATCTGGTCACACAATAAATTGCGGGTTAGGTTCGTTGCCGCAATGATCTGCTCTCGGTTCGGTTTAGCCGGCATCACCAGTGCTATTGCAATATGAACATCACCCATTTTTGAAGCCCAATCTATCGGTGTTTCACTGGTAATAACCGCGATTGAAATATGATCGATGTTATCGA
>Ga0209272_10000964_pt1 | contig 19738 bp, 17 predicted proteins | sample tdDd002_FD_187125 | JGI IMG/M metagenome (GOLD analysis project Ga0209272, IMG submission 187125) | Marine sediment microbial communities from the Atlantic coast under amendment with organic carbon and nitrate - tdDd00.2 (SPAdes)... | ecosystem: Environmental > Aquatic > Marine > Coastal >... | reverse complement strand
AAGTGGACTTAAAAGCGGAAGCGTCTATAGGCATAATTGGACTAAAATACGATCACTAACAAAGGATGCGGATGTTATGAATGCAGAAAAAGTTAAAACCATTTCAATTTTACTAATTACTCTATCGCTTGTTGGCATTGTAGCTCTTTGGATATCATCGGTGGTAATATAATGTATGCTCGTTCTGGCATTATGCTGGACGAGCATTTATTGTACGTGAACGACGTTGAATAAACTACTTCATGTGTTCTAAACCCAGTATGTAAAATTATAATTTTACATAGGGTATGACACGCAACATAATACCATAGTTTTTGAGTTTTATGGATTAAGTGACAGCTCTTTTTGGGTATGTAATATATAATACGTACATTCTAAGAGGTGATGGGATGGATATAGAAAAACTTAAACAAATTGGAGAAGTCACTCAATTTAAAAAAGGGGAAACAATTATTTATCAAGGCCTGTATGGTGAAGAAATGTATATCATATTAAAAGGCAATGTTGAAGTGTTTGTTTTAAACCCATTCGATGGTACAGAGGCCCATGTAGCTGAGTTAGGTGCAGGGGATGTTTTTGGAGAAATGAGCATTTTCCATGGTGGCAAAAGAAGTGCAACCATTCGGGCTATGGACACATGTTTGATGTTTCGAATAACTAAAGATGGTCTGGATAAGTACATTAAAATGGACCCATCTATGGCTGTGAAACTTATGAAAATAATTGCCAAGCGACTGGTAGATGCTGAACAGTACTTAGACGTAAAAAGAAATTAAATAAATGGAGGTGATCATGGTGAAAGACCATACCGACCCTTTTTATACAATCGAATATGAAGAAGAAGATGTAATTTATCTTGCAGGAGATGAAGCACCATGTATGTATGCCATTTTGCAAGGTCAGGTGAGCCTTTATAAGAAAACAGAGAATGGAGAAATTCAGATAAAAAGCGTTGGCCCTGGTACGTATTTAGGGGCTGTGTCATATCTGGGTGAAGTTCCACGTCGATATAAAGCTGTAGCTTCAAAATTTACCAGAGTTCAACAACTTTTTGAAGATAATTTAGAGAGTTACATAAAACAAAATTCAGAAAGCGTTGTTGTATTAATGGATGATTTAAGTCAACGTCTATCAGCGGCGGATAAAAGCCTTGGCAAGATAGGTGGAATTGATAAAAATGCCCCTGTTGGAGAAGAGGAGCAAAGCGACCTGAATGTACCTGAAGTCAAGGCACCTGCAAAGAAACATATAATTGGCGCAAAAAATAAGCTGGATCATACTATTTATCCAGAAGGACATAAACATTATAATGTCATGCTGAGCCCAGGACATGAAGAATTGCTAACTGACAAGAATATAGATTGTCCAGTGTGTGGAAAAGACTTTACCCTGTATCAACTTAGAACATCCAAATTTAAGTTGGTTCGACTTGAACGTGACTTGCGTCAAATTTTTGAGGATGTAGATGAAATTTGGTACAATATTTGGACATGTCCTCATTGTAAATATTCCAATTTCCATTACGACTTTCCAAGAATGAAAGCAGTCAACAAAGAAAAGTTGTTAGAGGAAATGCCTGCCTTGTTAGAAGAGTTTAAAGTACCTGAGACGCAAAAAACAACATATAACGAAGTTTTTGATTCTTATTATTTAGCACTAGCGTGTAAAAAAATTGTTGGTAGTACAGCGTATGAAGTAGGGCGACTATGGTTACACCTTGCCTGGATGTACAAAGATGTTGACGATGATGAAATGTTTAACTTCGCTTATGAGAAGGCCCGTGAACATTATGCTAAAGGCTGGTTTAATGAACGCGTACAGTTAACACCAGAAGGGGAGCAAAAATTGGCAATACTTATTTCTGAAATGCACCGACATGCTAAGATGTACGATGAAGCCAGAAAGTTTGCATTTGAAGCCATAAATATGAAAAGAGGCACAAAAGTTCTAAAAGAACTTGCTCGAGAAAGACTTCTAGAGATAAAGGAACTTATATAGGACGAGATGTATTGTCTGTGTTCCAACTTTAATATACTGCTACTTGGTTTGACTTAGTTAAGTTTACTTAAAGGAGGTGATTGTAATTTTTACAAACACCTCCTTATTATTATTGGAATAATATCGATTGTATTTATGCTTGGTATAGCGTAGTATAAGTACATGAACGGCTTCACATTCTCTGTGGAGCAGTTTTTTTGTACTAGATTAACACGACCTATATGTTTCAATGAGCCGTGTTATGACATGTTAAATAATGATGCGGAGACTTAAAGGAGTGTCAGAATGAAAAGTAGCAACAAAAAAATGGTGTTTGCAGATTTAGCTTTACTACTTGTAGCTGTGATCTGGGGAACCGGTTTTATAGTAACAAAAAATATTCTGTCGGGTATAACCCCCTTATATATGGTAGCAATGCGATTCGCGGTAGCAACTGTCATAATTACTGTGATTTCTTTACCTAAATTAAAGAGCATAAAATTCTCTGATATTAAAGGTGGACTTATTGTGGGATGTATGTTGTTTTTAGGATTTGCGACACAAACAATAGGTATTCAATACACAACAGCTGGTAAATCAGCCTTCCTGACTGGAACAAATGTGGTAATGGTACCATTTATAGTTTGGTTCATTTATAAGAAAAGGCCTGATATTTATGCCATTATTGCAGCTGTTCTGTGTTTTGTAGGTGTGAGTTTACTGACTGCAGGAGATGAGATGGGAGCGATGGGACCTGGTGATCTATGGGCACTTTCATGTGCTTTATTTTTCGCACTGCACATCATTTCAACAAGTATTTTTGTAAAAAAATCAGATCCTGCTATACTGACATTTTTGCAATTTGTCGTGGTAACACTTCTTGCATTTATAACGGCATTTGTAGTTGAAGGGCCTGTGGTTATGCCAGTAGGGGATTCCATGTTGGGCGTATTATATTTAGGTGTTTTCAGTACATGTGCAGCTTTTTTTATTCAAACCATTGCACAAAAGTATACATCGGCAACACATGCTGCAATCATTCTAAGTATGGAAGCCATGTTTGGAACACTGTTTGGTATACTCATTCTAAGTGAACCTTTTACCTTTATAATGGGACTTGGATGTTTTGTAATACTCATGGCAATAATTACTGCTGAGACAGGTTGGTCCTTTCTTAGACCAAAGAAGACCATACATGAAAAATCAGTAGCTTAGTAGTTGAATGGCTAGAATATGTTAATTGATAGTAGGGCCTAATTCACCAGTCCTTAAAGTTATTATCTATGCCATAAATATAGGATTTAAAATAAAAGCTGGAGTAGATCTTTTTGATCTCCCCAGCTTTTGATTTACAGCCAAAACAAAAGGGATGATTCAATTGAATCATCCCTTTTAGTATATTAATGTTGTTTTTTAGCTTTACTGTTGTAACGAGGTTTGCCACTACCGCCTTTGTTATAAGAGCGGTTCTTTGAACCGAAAGACTTGCCTTTGTAATGATCTTTGCCACCGCCACTGTAAGGACGTGCTTTTTCAAAACGTAGTTCAATTGTCTTACCAGTTGTATGTGGTTTGCCATTTAGAGCAGAAATAATCTTATCTGCAGTATCTTTATCCATATCAAGATATGTTACATTGTTTCTCATACGGATATTACCAATAGCATGTTTACGGATACCAGACTTAGATGAAATCAGGTGAAGTAGGTCTCTAACCTGAACTTTATCATCACGACCTAGGTTCATGCGAAGTGAATCAGAACGCTTACGGTTCTCACCACCGCCACCTTGGCTACCTTTTTGGCCACGTTTAGTTGGAACGTGTGAACGGAAGCTGAAGTCGTTGTCAGTACCTTTTTCAAGTTGAAGGTTCATATCAATAATTGCAGCTGCAATTTGTCTTGAACTAAAGCCTTCATCTTCAAGTTTATTGATGATCTTAATAGCGTGTTCGCTCATACCTTCTTCACCGATAGCTAGTGCGTCAACAACGTATTTATCTACGCGTGATGTATTAACTTCAGAAAGTGAAGGTAGTTGTGCTTCGTCGATCTTTTCTTTTGTGTAGTGCATGATTTCCGTTAGGAAGTTAATGTCTTCACGAGATACGATTGTTGAAGCTTCACCTGTACGACCCGCACGGCCTGTACGACCAATACGGTGAACATAGTTTTCAGGGTGTGTTGGAACATCGTAGTTGTATACAGCATCAACACCGTCAATATCTAAACCACGTGCAGCAACATCTGTTGCAATAAGTAGGTTTAGGTGACCAGCATTGAAACGCTTGATAGTCTCAAGACGTTGTGCTTGCGGAATGTCACCGTGGATCTTATCTGAAACAACATTCTTCTTTTGGAATGCTTCAGAAAGTAGATCAACACCACGTTTTGTATTACAGAAGATTAGTGCTTGCTTTGGTGTCTGGAAATCAATTAGACGTAGCAGTGCATCAATTTTGTGTCTTCTCTTAATTAGGTAGTACTTTTGAGTAATGTTTGTATTCGTCATGTTCTTGCGAGCAATATGAATACGTTGTGGATCTTTAGTGTACTTCTTAGCGATGTACTCAACTGTTTTAGGCATAGTAGCAGAGAATAGAAGTGTTTGTCTTTCCTCTGGTAGGTAAGATAAAATTGCTTCTAGTTCATCTTTAAAGCCCATTTTCAGCATTTCATCCGCTTCATCAAGGATTAGCGTATTTAAGTTGCCAGCCTTAATGTTACCTCTATCAAGGTGATCTTTTGTACGACCTGGTGTACCAACTACAACTTGGGCACCACGCTTCAGTTTTCTAATTTGATGGTAAATTGGTTCACCACCGTAAACTGGAACGACGTTTAGGCCTCTCATCCCTTGAGCTAGCTCTTTAACTGCGTCTGCAACCTGAACAGCAAGTTCACGTGTTGGACATAGAATTAGAGCTTGTAAAGAACGGTCTGCTTCGTTAATATTTTCAAGCATAGGAATGGAAAACGCAGCTGTTTTACCAGTACCTGTCTGAGATTGTGCAATAATGTCGTGTCCCTCTTTACATAGTGGGATTGACTGTGATTGAATCTCCGTTGGCTCTTCATAGCCACATTTAACGATGCCTTCCATAATAGCATCGGATAGTTCATATTGATTAAAACCCATTAAAAATCCTTTCTTCATTTATGCCAAATTCAGTCTTAGCTAGCATTTGAATCAAGGATTTAGCCAGACTAAATTTAACACCCATAGTTTATAACCAATCAAGTATATGTGATATTTTCTTACATTGCAAGGTAAAGTTCGCTAAAATATCGAATTTTGATATATTTTTTTATGAAATCACCTTATTTTTATAAGGAAAACGTTTGATTCTGCGAATTTTATTATTAAAACATTCGGATAATTTACGTGTTGTGTAATTTTCAGGGGTTTTAATGTAAAACTCACATCAAACAAAACGGCAAAAGAAGTGCTTGCTAAAAAAGTGTAAACCCTCAACAAATATTGTAGAAATTCATCTAAACAAAAGGTATAATAATAGAAGATAAAAATTAGACAATAGAATGGTGAGGAAAAATAGGAGGATAATCATGAAAGAGTTTGTTCTAGTTATTAATCCGGGTTCAACGTCCACAAAGGTAGCTCTGTTTAAGAATGATGAGAACGTGGTCCAGAAAAATTTAAGTCATTCAACTGAAGAACTGGATAAGTTTGAAAAGATCACGGATCAGTTTGAGTATAGAAAAGACATAATTATTGATTGGATTAAAGAAGAAGGTTACTCAATTGAACAGCTTGCGGCAGTTGTAGGCCGTGGTGGATTATTAAAGCCGATGCCATCAGGCGTATACAAAACAACAGATGCCCTTATAGAAGATTTGAAAATTGGGGTTCAAGGTGAACACGCTTCAAACCTAGGTGGCGTTATCGCTAGAAGTATTGCAAGTGAAGCAAATGTTGAGTCATACATAGTAGACCCTGTTGCCGTGGACGAGTTTGAAGATGTAGCGCGTGTTTCAGGTATGCCTGAAATTAAAAGACGTTCACTGGTACATGCATTAAATATTAGAGCCATTGCACACAGAGTTGCCAAAGAAAAAGCTTGTCACATTAATGACCTAAACTTAGTTGTAGCACATCTAGGTGGTGGTATTTCTGTTGTTCCAATGAGAAATGGAAAAATGGTTGATGCCAATAATGCCAATGAAATGGGTCCATTCTCACCAGAACGTGCAGGAGGATTACCAGTAGGTGACCTTGCTAAGATGTGTTACTCCGGTGAATATACATTTAAAGAGATAAAAAATAAAATGCGCGGTAAAGGTGGACTGGTTGCTTACTTAGGCACAAACGATGCTAGAGAAGTATTAAAGCGAATTGAAGCTGGGGATCAAGAAGCAAAACTAGTCTTTGAAGCTATGGGTTACCAGATTTCTAAAGAGATTGGCGCAATGTCTACAGTGCTTCAAGGAAAAGTAGATGCTATTGTACTTACAGGTGGCGTTGCTTACTCTGAATATTTAACAAAATACATTGAACAACAGGTTGGTTTTATTGCACCAGTCATTGTTAAACCAGGTGAAGATGAAATGATCGCTTTAAATGAAGGGGTTATGCGTGTTCAAGCTGGTGAAGAGTCAGTAAAAATATACGAAAACGAAGTTTAGAATACAGGATTTGTCACATGAATACAGTTAAAGCTATGCTTTGATTATATTGATAAATTATCTCACGAAAGAACTTGTTTAGCTATCTTGAATAGTTATACAAGTTCTTTTATTTTTTGACCTAATTTTTACATGAAAGCATGGATTTGTGGTATAATGCCAATGGTCGAATGATTATTTAACTTACAAGAAAAACGTTCGGAAAATCAGACGGAGGCATTTATGCTTAATATGAAAAAATATGTGGCACCTGAAACCCTTCAGGATGCTTGGAGCTTATATAGTACAAATCCAAATAACGTGATACTGGGTGGATGTGCCTTTCTTAGATTGGGAAAAAAGAAAATCGCAACAGGCATTGATCTTTGTAATCTTGGACTTGATTATATTAAAGACCATGAGGACTATGTAGAAGTAGGTGCCATGACAAAGATAAGTGCTTTTGCAACACATAAACACATTACACAGAACTTCAAAAACATACTTCCGGACTGCGTTGAAAACATTGTAGGTGTTTCATTTAGAAATACAGCAACGATAGGCGGTTCCGTATTTGGAAGATATGGGTTTTCAGATATCGTCACTGCTTTATTGGCTCTAAATGCTGAAATAGAGCTGTATAAAGGGGGTCATATGACCCTGTCAAGATACTTAAAAGCTCCACCGAAATTTGATATATTAACAGCCATAAGAATTCCAAAAGATAAAGATGGCCGGTATCATTACGCGTCCATGCGACATTCATCAGGAGATTTCCCCATGTTAACAACGGCTGTGTGTAGAACCGATCAAGGTTATACACTTTCAGTTGGAGCACGACCTTTGCGTGCTCAAAAAGCAAAAAAAGCTATGGCATATTTAAATGACATACTTAAAACAGCTGAACAAGTGGGTGAAAACCATCTGCAGATGGCTTCAGAATTGGTGTGTGAAGAGTTATCGTTTGGAAGCAACATGCGTGCAAAAGAAGCGTATAGAAAACACTTATGCAAAGTGCTTATTCTTCGTGGACTAAAAGAGGTGTCAAATGGACATTAGAACAATGATAAATGAAGAAACACGAACATTAGAGGTTTTTCCTGGAGAGAGTTTAGCAGCATTATTACGTCGTTATGGTTACTTAGAAGTTCGAACTGGGTGTGACACCGGTTCATGTGGTTTATGCACTGTTTGGATGGATGGCAAACCTATTTTATCTTGTTCAACTTTGGCTGCTAGAGCTGCAGGACATTCGATAACGACAATAAAAGGTGTTGGTAAAGAAGGTGAAAACCTCGCTAAATTCCTTGTAGCAGAAGGTGCTGACCAGTGTGGATATTGTAGTCCAGGTTTTATAATGACAGTCTTATCGATGAAAAAAGAGTTAAAGAATCCAACTGAATCAGCTATCAAACACTACTTAAATGGCAATTTGTGTAGATGTACAGGTTATGAAGGTCAGACCCGCGCCATAAAAAAATGGTTGGTGTCGAGTAAAGGAGCTTAAAATGTGTTATATAGGTCAATCTATTGAAAAAATCGATGGCATGGCAATAACAACTGGAGAACCCGTATATACGGACGATCGTGAGCTTTCTGACCATCTTTATGTACACATTGTTCGGAGTCCACATGCTTATGCAAGAATAATTGATATTGATGTTGAACGTGTAAAGCGTCTTCCAGGTGTAGAACTTGTGCTAACACATGAAGATGTACCTGCTACGCGATTTACAGCTGCGGGTCAGTCTTTTCCTGAACCTTCACCATATGACAGAAGAATATTAGATGCATACGTAAGATATGTTGGGGATCCTGTAGCAATCATAGCTGCTGATAGTAAAGCAACTGCGAAAAAAGCAGAAAAACTTATTAGAGTTACCTATGACATTTTCGATCCAGTTCTTGATCCAAAGACTGCAATTGAACATAAGTCAAAAGTTCATACTGAAGAAGACTTATCGTGTCATTTTGACTTTGGTTGTCGGCCTAAACAGAATTTAGCTGGCTCCTATGAAGTTGGATATGGTGATATGGATCATGCTTTAAGTGAATGTGATGTAGTGTTTGAGAATGAGTACAGTACTCAGGCTCAAGCACACGCAATGATGGAAACGTATAGAAGTACATCCCACCTAGATGAAGCGGGTCGACTTGTAGTGGTTTCTGCAACTCAAATCCCCTTTCACGTAAGAAGAATAACCGCAAAAGCACTGGGTATGGAAGAAGACCAGGTGCGTGTTGTTAAGCCAAGAATTGGTGGTGGTTTTGGTGGCAAACAAACAATGGCTTCAGAATTATATGCCGCAATAGTTACATTAAAAACTGGGAAACCAGCAAGAGTTGTGTTTAATAGAAAAGAAACATTTTCCATGTCGAGCAGTCGACATGCATTTCACATAAACATAAAGTTAGGTGCAACAGCAGAGGGCATCATTAAGGCAATCGACATGCAAGCATTGTCTGATACAGGGGCGTATGGTGAACATGCTTGGACCGTTCTTATGGTAGCAGGGCATAAATCATTGCCACTTTATAATCAAGCGATAGCTGCAAGGTATCAGGGACAAGTTGTATATACCAATAAAATGCCAGCGGGTGCGCTTAGAGGGTATGGTGTAACACAAGCAATCTTTGCCATGGAATCTGCTATGAATGAATTAGCTGATAAATTGGGGATGGACCCAGCAGAGTTACGACTAAAAAACATCATTAAACAAGGTGAAAGTAATCCTATTTTAGAAGGTTCAAGCGAGTCAGCATCAGCAAAACTGGAAAGCTGTACCTTAAATAGATGTATTGAAATGGGTCAAAAGAAAATTGGTTGGCAAGAAAAATATCCAAGAAAACAAATTTCAGATTCCAAGGTGCGTGGTGTTGGAATGGCAATTACCATGCAGGGATCAGGGATTGCGGAAATAGATAGTGCAACTGCAGAAATTGTTTTAGAAACTAGTGGCAGATACACTCTGAAAATAGGTGCTACAGATATGGGGACAGGGTGTGATACAATCCTTCTTCAGATGGCAGCAGACGCCTTGAAAGTTGATATAAATGAAATTGATGTCTTAACGGGTGATACGGATGAAATGCCATATGATACAGGGTCTTACGCGTCAAGCACTACTTATGTGACAGGAAATGCTGTTTTGCGTGCATCAGAGGACCTTAAAAAGAAAGTCCTAAATGGTGAAAATGCACCGGTTACAGGCTCGGGCTACTTCTCAGGAGATACAAGTCCACCTCCGTTTATCGCTGGATTTGCTGAAGTAGAAGTAGATATAGATACGGGACATGTACAAGTTATTGACTATGTTGCTGCGGTTGATTGTGGGACTGTAATTAATAATAATTTAGCAAGAATTCAAGTTGAGGGTGGTCTGGTTCAAGGTATTGGAATGGCCCTGTATGAGGATGTTCAACATACATCAAGAGGTCATATGATGACCAATACATTTATGCAGTATAAAGTACCCACACGAAAAGACATTCAAGGCCTACAAGTGGAGTTTGTGCCAAGTTATGAACCCACTGGACCTAAAGGGGCTAAATCCATTGGTGAAGTTGTTATAAATACACCCCCACCAGCTATTGCCCATGCTATTGCAAATGCAACTGGTGTTCATGTTCGTTCACTTCCTATTGGACCTGAAGGTATCTGTATGGGTATTATCAAACAACAAAGTAAAGTTGCACTTATACCAGATTTTGTACAGTCCAAGTGTTAGGTTCTTCATTATTTGTTATACTATAATCAAATAAAGTGTCTAATGACAGTATCTAAAAGACGCTATCAAATTGGAGGACAAGATGAAAGTATTAGTGACGGGATTTGATCCATTTGGTGGAGAATCGATTAATCCGGCTTTTGAAGCTGTTAAAGCCCTTCCAGATACACTTGGGACAATAGAGATTATAAAAAAGGAAATTCCAACAGTGTTTTATAAGTCACTGGATTGTATTGATGGTTTAATCAACACATTTAGTCCAGACATTATTATATGTGTTGGTCAAGCAGGTGGAAGATCAGATATAAGCATTGAGAAGGTTGGTATTAACTTAAATGAGGCCCGTATTCCAGACAATGAAGGCAATCAGCCACAAAATAAACCGGTTTATTCAGACGGGGAGACAGCCTATTTTTCAAACTTACCTTTAAAAGGGATGATAAAGGATTTGCACGCTTCAAAAGTACCAGCAAGTATATCATATACTGCGGGGACATATGTCTGTAATCATGTACTTTACGGTGTATCCTATTTAGTGGACAAAAAATATAGCCATATCAAAAGTGGATTTATACATGTCCCTTTTTTGCCTGAACAAGTGGTCGGAAAGTCCAATATGCCATCAATGACGGTTGAGACAATTACGAAAGCTCTTGAAATTTGTATAAAAGCGTGTGAAAAATACGAAACAGACATCGAATATATATCAGGAACAACACATTAAGAGATGGGAAACCGTCTCTTTTTTATGTGTAAAACTTGGTATATGCTGCATATGCAGCTATATACCTTGGTTGTACAAGTAAAACTTGGTATATGCTGCAAGCGCAGCTATATACCTTGGTTGTACAAGTAAAACTTGGTATATGCAGCAAGCGCAGCTATATACCCTGACTATACAAGTAAAGCTGGGCATATGCTATTTAACTATGATTTGATTTCTGAAATAGAAATAATGCTTGTAGATTAAAAATAAGGATATAGTACAATAAATAGAAGGAAGCACAGCACTATATATAGAATTAAAGTAAAGTTGGCTGTAATTCATTGAAAGGACGTGCGCATGGCACTTACATATCATAAATTTTTAGAAAACATCATAGAGTTATACTGTGATGGAAAGCTTAAAGAAGCTTTAACCTATATTCAAGACCATAGAGATGAAGTAAATGGAATCGACTCACAAATAGATAATTTTGCTTTTTGTATTGCAGCGGTTGATGGTGACAAAGAAAGGTCACTTGATATTTTCGAGAAATCAATTCGTGAAAAGGGATTCTGGTATGAAACCAAACAACTTGAAGAAGACTCTGACTTAGACATCCTTAGGAACGATGTACGTTTTAAAGGTCTATTAGAGATGAATAGAAGAAGAGAACATGAAAGTCTTGGCCTGGGACGTGCAATGGTTCATGTGCGAGATGGAGACAGAAGTCAAGGATACATAATCCTTCATGGTAATCATGAGAATGCTAGAATAACAAAAGGTGCATGGAGTGAAGACTCTGTTGATGGCGCTCTTTGTGCATTTTTACAATCTGGACAGCCAGATTTTCATGATGCATACCACTGGAATGACCGCGAAAAGGCAGTGGACGAAAGTAAAATCCTAATAGATGACTTGTTAGAAACCTATCCAGATGTTGAGAAGTGGACATTAGTTGGATTCTCGATGAGTGCTACGGTCGTACTAGATCTTGTAACAAGAAAGCTGTTCGAACCAGACCACCTTATATTATTTGGACCATGGCTACCCTACTTAAAAGATGAAAGATCAAAATTAGCTGGTTTATATAACACAAAAATATCAGTGTTAATTGGCGATAGAGACACAGATTGTGCAGATCACGCAGAGCTTATTATTAAAATGTTGGCCGATCATGCTATTCAAGCTGAGTTTCTTGTTATGAAAGACACAGGGCACAGTTTCCCATCTGGGTTAAAGGACTATTTGAATAAACTATAAAAGGAAGAAGGAGTGGAGCTTGAAGAATCTTTTTGTATTGAGCCACGGACGACAAACAGCTCAGAATATTTCAAAAGACATGGCATCCATATTCAACGAATATATACAAGTGAAGCCCATCTGCGTTGAAGATGGGCTTTTTGACATTGATTTTTCGGATGGATTGGTCTTAGACACGGGTAAGTGGATGGAAGATTTAGATGGGTCTTCAATGATCCCTGAAGACACAATGAGCATACGCGCACGCCGTCTGATTGACTTTAATAGGTTACATGAGTTAATGGATTTAAAACCGGGATCGGACGTTTTGCTGGTCAATGACCATCAAAAAACAGCAGACATTGCAATTCAGCAGTTAATGGAGTTAGGTCTTGATCATATTAACTTTTACCCCTTTTACCCTGGCATAAAGTCATATAGAAAACTGGCTCTTGCAGTCACTCCGGGTGAAGCCCATTTGGTGCCGGACTGTGTTAAAAAGACCATCGATATAGGTACAAGACGTATTGACATTACAACTATTGTTGAAGTATCTGCGGCACTTGGCATTATGGACAAAGTGGGTGCAACTTTATCATCGGGTTATGTTAAAGACATGTTTGCACTTGTTCAAAAGCATAGTAAAGCTGCAAAGAATGCATCAGAAATGCGTGATACATTTCAAGTGTTAGCAGACCATTCCAGTTCAGGGGTTGTATACGTAGATGAAAACAAACGTATTGTGTTAATCAACAAGGCCTTTTATAGAATGTCGGGTAAGTTGGTTGAAAGTATAGTTGGCCAAGAAATTAATGAGGTTATCCCTGAAGTGCTTGACGTTTTAGAGGCACCCCATCAAAAACATATTGCAAAAGTATTTGACAGAGATTGCCTTATTGAAACCAGTGATGTGAAGCTTAAAAATGGACAAGTTGGCCTTATTTTCAAATTTGAAGATGCTGATGCGATTCAAAAGTTAGAACACGAACTTAGACGAAAGAATAGGGCGTCTATCCATAATGCTGTATATGTTTTTAATGACATTCATACAGAGTCAAAAGCAATGATAGACACTGTTTCTATGGCTAAACGTGTTGCAAAAAGTGATGCAACCATACTTATAGAAGGTGAAAGTGGTACAGGCAAAGAATTGCTGGCACAGGCTATTCACAACGGATCAAGCCGAAAAGGGGGTCCATTTGTACCTGTGAATTTTGCAGCTTTACCTGAAACACTTATTGAGTCGGAGCTATTTGGTTACGAAGAAGGTGCATTTACTGGAGCTCGAAAAGGAGGTGCCCCTGGCTTGTTTGAAGCGGCCCATGGAGGAACACTATTTTTAGATGAAATAGGGGATGCCCCGCTTAGTTTTCAAACAAGGTTGCTTCGGGTGCTTCAAGAAAGACAAATTCGACGTGTAGGTGGTAGAAATCAAATTCCTGTTGATGTTCGAATCGTTGCTGCAACAAACAAAGATCTTCCTAAAATGGTTCAATCGGGATCTTTTAGACAAGATTTGTATTATAGACTTTGTGTCTTACCTATAGCAGTTCCACCTCTTCGTAAGAGACCAGAAGATATTCCACTTCTGCTTATAAAACATATGGAAATGATACAAATGAAACAGATAGTATTAGATGACTATTTAACGAACAGTGCTGTAGGATATTTAAAAACTCATGATTGGCCAGGCAACATTAGACAATTGTCTAATCTTGCTGAGTATTTAACGTATGTAGTCGAAGCGGGAATGCCCATTGATGTAGATGCATTACCTGCAAGCGTGAATGAGCAAAAACATGTAAATCAGTCTAACATGCTCCACCTTTTACTTGATACAGACTTAGAAAATGTTCTGTATATCTTAGACGAATTTGGAGCCCTTGGTAGAAGAGCAATAGAGCAAATAGCAAAGGAACGCAGTCTAACACTTACAGAAGCCAGAATTCGAGCTGTTTTAATAGATGGAGAAAGTAAAGGTCTTATTGATATTGGAAAAGGTCGAAGTGGTAGTCAGCTGACACAACAAGGTCAAGATTTGGTTAAACTTTTGCAGTAAACCTAAAAATGGGATATTTATCGGGTTATAATTCGACCCATTTATTCAGGTTCAAAACTTAAAAGCCTACAAATTACACACTTGAAACTTGGCACGCAACTTGCGCCTTCTAATTATGAAAGAAAAATTAGGAGGCTTTTATTATGAAACTAGGAATCTTAGGGGGAATGGGCCCTTTAGCAACTGCAGACTTTTTTAAAAAGATTGTACAAATGACAGATGTTAGGTCTGATCAAGAACATATTAGAATACTAATGGACGACAATCCTCAAATACCTGATCGTACTGCATATATTATGGGTGAAGGTAAAGACCCAACAAGAGCAATGGTGAGGTCCGCACTTAGACTTGAGTTCATGGGGGCCGACTTTGTTGCGATACCATGTAATACAGCGCATAGGTTTCACTCAGCAATTCAAAGTTTTTTAGATATTCCGGTCTTAAATATGGTGGATTTAACCGGAGCTTATATTAAACAAGTATGGCCTGAGACACAAAAGGTGCTTCTATTAGCAACCAAAGGAACATACACAGCAGGTATTTACAATTTCGCATTAAATTCTAGAAAAATGGAGCTTTTAGTACCAAGTTTAGAGGATCAAACCCTATTAATGGAGTGGATTTATGCTGTTAAATCTACAGGTAGTATTCCTGATTCAGAATCCGTAACTAGAATGATTCAGACCTATACAGGCGGTCTTAACATACCTGTTATTCTTGGATGTACTGAACTTCCAGTTATCTTTGACGCCTTGAAACTAGAAGGGCGATTTGTAGATACCACACATGTCCTTGCAGAGGAATGTGTAAAGCTTGGAAAAAGTAAACCCGCTCTTTCATCACAAAATCCTGATATTGCTTAAGTTATAATGTTATTAAGAAATCAGAGTGATTTGTTAAAGTGATGGGGTATAAATATATAGACTAGAAATTAAGGCATCCTTTTGGGTGCCTTGTTTTTGTTTTGGTACTTTGTGCCTTTGTGGGGAAGGTAAAGTGGGTTAGAAAGGGAGGATATTATGCGTAAGTTAACTTGTTGTCTGTTAATCATGCTTTTGATTGTCATGTTACTACCTTTAACACCGTCTGTCTTTGCATATGCACCTTCAGCTGAACTTGGAGGGATTAATGACTGGATACAAGTGACCTCACCAAATCACACATTTGATTGGTCTGGGTACGGCAAAATATGGACAGAAAGATTTAACTTTAGTTATGGGCCTTATATGCATATATATAAGTTGAATGTTCAAAAAGGTGCTGAATACACACTATATATGAAGATGCCACTTAATGAAGGATATATGAACATAAATGTGACAGGAGTAAATCCATTGTCAGACGATTATACGATTCCATCAGGCACAATGACAGGCTTTGTAATGTACTTTCAACAACCTTGGGCTCCGAGAGATGAAAATATTGATGTAATACGTAAGACTTTTAAAATTGATTCAAACAGTGAGTCGGAAGTTTTATATATGGTATGTAGTTTCGAAAATCCTGGAAAGTCATTTGAGTTTATGTTAAAAACACCAAAAGACCCAGATGACGATGTTAAAGATTCGACCGTTAATCCATTTGTCCCATCTAGAAATGGGTATACATGGGGGAGTGTGTGGGGTTCTCCATTATACATTGAAGCAGGGATGGAATCTTCTACTGAACTTAATACAGGTACAGTTATAGGTGATGACTCTCCATATTATCCAGATCATACTGATACAAGCCATACAGGATTTGAAACGACGGTAACTACAACATCATTAAGTGATGTTAGTCTCTTGAGTTTAAATACTGAGTATAGTTATTTAAGCTCACACGAAGTTGACACATTAAAACTTAATGAAATGTATCATGACGACTGGGCAACTACTTATCAGTTATATAAGTATAGTTTGGAAGCGAATCAAAAGTACACATTTGATTTTATGGTTAACACATATAATAATGTAAATGCTTTTTTGATAGGCGAAAACCCATTTGCGAGTGGTTCGATGAGTAACTCTAGTGGTTCAAACACAGTTATTGCAGCCTTCCAAAACCAGCCTATTTCATCATTAGGTTATGATGAGTGGCATGCAAGTAGAACACAATTTACAACGTTGGGTACCAGTACCGGAAGAACTTTATATGTATTAGTACGTGGTGGCTATGAAGATGAAACCTTTAAATTTAAATTATCAAAAGGATATTTAAGCATGGAAGAAGAAACATATAACCCATACGCAGATTCACGTATAGGATTTAAATGGGTAACTCAGTGGCAAACACCACTTAAACTCTGGAAGTAATAGGATAAGTGAGGAAGGGTAACATTTTCTCATAATTGACTCAGGTAGGGGGACAATATGATAACGTATAAGCTTTGCAGTGAAGTTACAGAGGATCAGATTTATCAAGCATTTCAGTCTGGATTTTCGGATTATATGATCCAATTATCTCTTGAAAAGGAAGATATGCTGGAACGTTTTTTTGGTCCTGAAGGTAATGAAAGAGCTTTATCATATTTGGCACTCGATGGAGACATTGGCGTTGGACTTGTACTTGGCGGTATCAGAATGATGAATGGTGTTAAAACCATGCGGTGTGGGACCATGTGTATCAACCCAGACTATCGTGGAAAAGGGGTTGCACAGAAGCTAATTGACATGCATATTGAACTTGGAAAATCGAGTGGGTGTCATCAGATGTTTTTAGAAGTCATTAATGGTAATGATAGGGCCGTACACTTTTATAAGAAAAATGGATATGAAATAGTTTACGACCTGCTTTATTATAATATGCAAAAGGAAACTCTGACAAAAATGAGTATATTGCCGATTTATGAAGATTATGAGATTAAACAAGTTGGATATTATGATGTCTTATCTTATAGGAAAACACTCTTTGATATGCATTTACCTTGGCAGACCGATGTGGAATACTTCAAAACCCTTAAAGCTAAATATTATGAAGCCTATGATGGTGACAAAGTAGTTGCAGCGTGCGGTGTGTTTAAGGGAAATGTGTTTTTCCTTCATGTAGATCCTCAGTACAGGGGATTAGGTATCGGTATGGCCATATTATTTGAAGCACTTAAAGAAGATACTTTTGAAAGTGTACGAATGACAATAAATAATAATGCCAACATGAAAAGCTTCTGTGAACACATAGGCATGAAAAAAAGTGAGCTTTGTCAATTCGAGATGTATCTCAGCCTTCGCTAAAGTTTTCACGCACTAGGTGAGAAGTGGTGATGGAAGTTTGCTTTATAAATAACAGTCAATATTTAATAAAAATAAAAACTCTGAATCAGATCGTTGATTCAGAGTTTTTTTATAATTGAAGTGACTTTCATCACTACGGGGGCTGATTAAGTTTTACTTCTTCGCTACAATAGCATTTTCAATCATATTGTCAAAGATTGTAGTACAGAAACCATCGCGGCAAAGTTCATCGTAGCAAACACAATGAATTTTTCCATGTTTTAATGCAACAGCAGCTGGGAACTTTTCAACGCCAAATCTTTCAGCAAGACCTTTAGACTTGTAAACGTCAATTCGTGACACTGCAATGCGACCGTCTTTTTCACTTTCGTATTTTTCAATAGTGTTTAAGAACTCGCGTGAAGGTGCATCAATTGCATTATATAGGTATACAAGACCCGGTTTATCTTGAGTGGAATCAACTAGCTGTTCGTAAGCTTCTGTTTCAGCAATGTATTTTTCAGCAGCAAAACCAGCAATAGCTCCATCACCAACAGCAGTAGCCACTTGCTTTAGCCACTTTTCACGGACATCACCAGCAGCAAATACACCAGGGATGTTTGTTTCCATTTTTTCGTTCGTTACAATGTAACCACGATCTGTTAGGTGGATTTGATTTTGGAAGATTTCTGTGTTTGGAATGTAACCAATAAATTCAAAACAATTGTCACAATCTACAGGAATACGTTCATTTGTTTTAAGGTTTTTAAGAACAACACGTTCTAAATGACCATTTCCTTCAAATGAGTCAACTACTGAGTTCCATACAAATTCCATTTTAGGATTTTGAAGGGCTTGATTTTTAGCAATTTCGTTACAATCCATTTTGCCTTCATCGTGCATAACTGAAACCGTTACTTTGTTAGCAAACTTAGTTAGGAACATACCTTCTTCAATAGCAGCATCTCCACTACCAATAACAACGACATGTTTGTCTGTATTCGCTGCAGCGTCACATGTTGCACAGAATGATATGCCTTTGTCAAATAGGTAGTCCTCTTCATGAAGGGCACCCGTTGTTCTTGGGCGACCACCTGTTGCAAGAATGACACTTTTTGCAATGAACTTATTTCTAAAAGTTTCAACTACTTTTTCTTCACCGTCAAGTTGAACAGACTTTACATCCGTAAGCTTGAACTTAACCCCCATGTTTTTAGCTTGTTCTTTCATAAGGTTAGTAATTTCTTCACCCTTTGGCTCATTTGGGAAGCCTGGGTAATTAGCGATTTCATTTGTGTATGTTGCTAGACCACCAACAAGGGCCTTTTCTATAAGAAGAGTACTTAGTCTAGCTCGTCCAGCATAAATTGCAGCTGTTAGACCTGCAGCACCGCCACCGATAATGACTACGTCATAATGTTCAATTTTCTTTTCTCTTGCCATTTAATTCACCCCTATTTGTATACATGCATAATACATGCCTGAGTAAAGCGTTAAAGTAAGTTGCACACATTATTCCATAATAATCAAATATATGGAAAATATACCATGTGGTTTGTTTAAAAGGGACTTGCAAGCCTCACACAAAATATGAAGTTGCAAGTCCGATTTTTACATGAAGTACTTAACAAGCAGTTTACTTCCAACAACAGCGCCGCCGAACATACCAATAGCAAAGACCCAACCCGAAAGGGAAAGAGATGAAATGCCAGAGTACAAAGCACCAATGTTACATCCAAATGCAATACGTGCACCGTAACCCATTAATAGGCCACCAAGGACAGCTGCTACAACTTGTTTTTTCGATTTGATTTTCTTGATTTTAAATTGTGACGCCATAAGTGTTGCAAAGAGAGCGCCCACAACAATACCAAGGTTTCTCATTGTTCCTGCATGATTTAAAATACCAGCATCAAGTGTATTTTGAGCACCTGTGCTAGAGAAGTAATACCATTTATCTACGCTACCACCAATTGCTTCATAAGCCCAAGCGCCCCAATTTGCAAATACGCCTGAAACACCCCATGGATTACCGGTAACAGCTAGAGTGATGATTTGAAACACTGACAAAAGTACAGCACCCGCTACATATGTAAGAGGGCTTTTAAACCACTGCTTATAAATGTCGTTATCGCGAAGCTTGTTAAAAAAAGCTTTTGTAGCTTCCAAAACAGCACCTCCTTTTTAATTATTCTCGTTTACCCGATATAATTCTTTATA
>Ga0209272_10000963_pt1 | contig 19745 bp, 14 predicted proteins | sample tdDd002_FD_187125 | JGI IMG/M metagenome (GOLD analysis project Ga0209272, IMG submission 187125) | Marine sediment microbial communities from the Atlantic coast under amendment with organic carbon and nitrate - tdDd00.2 (SPAdes)... | ecosystem: Environmental > Aquatic > Marine > Coastal >... | reverse complement strand
ATTTTAAATTCTTCTGGATATCTCTTGCTGCTCATAAGTACCTCTCTATTAGTCATTTTGTCTAACTAAAAGGTGTCTATCAAGTCGGTGGCTATTCAAATGGGAACAGTAGCTAAACTAGACATTAACTAAAATTCTTCTAAGATTCAGATAGAAAGAAGACAAAATGTAGGAGCTAGAAAGGTTTTATTGCTAAGCTTACGAGAGCGTTGTCGATTTTAGTTGAGCGCTGTACTTTCGCTGCCATAACGAGCATTACTAAGGTTATACCTAACGTTATTTTCAATAAGGTGGAATTGTGAGTAACATTAAAAGAAACTGGTACATTTTAGTATCATTGACAGTCGCAATCATCAGTATCATGGTCTTTAACCGAACCAAGACCTTTATATTTTATGATCTCACTATGTCTTGGAATGCTGCTCACTACGCAATAAACTATCTAGATTTTGGCTTTGTAAAAAGAGGGTTAATTGGCAGTTTATATAGAATAATCAATGGATCATTTAGTCAGGAGTCACTCTTTTTATTTCAGCTTTCTTTTCTTTTATTGTTCATTGCTATAACTCATTACTTCTTCTCCAAACTAGAGTTAAATAAAAGCTTTGTCTATGTGCTTTTTATTTTATCACCAGCCACCTTTATGCAGTTTGGTAGCGACTTCGGAAGATTTGATGCCTTCTTAGTATCTTTGTTTATGTTAAGCATAATCTTCAGAAGAAATTCTTGGTTATTTATACTTTTTTCCACCCTAGGCGTTTTGACTCACGAAATATACACATTTGCACTATTGCCCGCCTCTTTTCTTTTATATTTATCCGAACGCACCGACTTACCTTCCCTAAAAGAGATTATTGCAACCTCTTTAAAAACAAAGACTTTATACATATTAATCGTATCTATCTTGCTTGTCGTTTCACTCGGCTCTTATGAGCTAGGTTATGAGAAAATCATCGAAACCTTCTCTAGAAGCAGTTTGCCACAAGCATACATTGAACATCACACAACAAATAACACTGGATTTCCTTTGGAGATATGGACTCGGTCCATTTCAGACAATTTGGACTACACTGCCCATCGATTAAGCTTAAATATATCCACTGTTTACATGATGTTTATCTACTATTTTTTACTATTCTACTTTCGCATAATTGGCGTTAATTTCAAAAAACCTCAATATTACATCATACTAATTTCAAGTTTCCCGATGTTTATCCTTGGCACTGACTGGGGAAGATGGCTGGCGTTTATATTTATATCTCTATTCGTTATTTTTATCGTCACAGAAAGAGATAAAGCCGCTGACACGTCAAATAAATACTTGTTAGCATTTAGCCTATATGGACCTTTAGGAATAGGAGGATTCTTGCCACTATTTATTCTTAAGTTTTATGTTCACAATATAATTTAGTTATATTAACACACCATCTTAGAGCTCGGTTTGAGGTGGTTTATTTATAGAGCGATAAGATGACAAAGATAACCAGTTGGGGCAAGTACCCAGTTATTGATGCAGACTTGTCAAAGCCTGCAAACCGACAGCAATGTGTTGATTTCAAAATCTCGGGAATCGGGAGAGGGCTAGGTCGGAGTTATGGTGATAGCGCGCTGTCAGACAAGATTGCGCTAAGTGAAAGACTCAATCACTTTATCTCATTTGACCAAAAGACCGGACAGCTGCGTTGTGAAGCCGGAGTTTCACTCGATGACATCCTAAAAGTTTTCGTTCCTAAAGGATGGTTTTTATCCGTCACCCCCGGAACCAAGTTTGTTACGGTGGGCGGTGCCATTGCGAGCGATGTTCACGGAAAAAACCATCACCTTGAAGGAAGCTTTAGCGATCACGTAACCTCGTTAACGCTTATCACTGATGGGCAAGAAGTCACCTGCTCTAGAGAAGAATACCCTGACTTATTCCACGCCACCTGTGGCGGAATGGGACTGACAGGCATGATCACGGAAGCTACCTTTAAGCTAAAACCAATTAAAAGCGCCTACATTAGCCAGAAAGTCATCAAAGCCAAAAACCTGGAAACGGCTTTAGAGCTCTTCGATCAGCACCAAGATGTCACCTACTCTGTGGCTTGGATTGATTGCTTATCCACCGGTGAAAATCTTGGCCGCTCACTATTAATGCTTGGTGAGCACGCAGACAAAGGCGAGCTCACTACACACAAAGAAAGCTTACTAAATATGCCGTGTGATATGCCATCCTTGTTGCTTAACAAGCATACGATACAAGCATTCAATTTAGCCTATTACCACAAGCAACTAAAAGAGGAAGTGGTCAATAGCATTCACTATGACTCGTTCTTTTATCCTCTGGATGGTATCAATAACTGGAACCGTATGTATGGCAGCAATGGCTTTACACAATACCAATTTGTTATTCCCAAAGAAGCGGGTAAACAAGGGCTAAGCGAAATCCTTGCAGCCATTGCCGAGTCAAAGCAAGGCTCTTTCCTTGCGGTATTGAAAGTCTTTGGTCAAGGCAACCACAACCCTCTCTCTTTCCCTATGGAAGGCTATACCCTTGCGCTGGATTTCAAGTTGAACGACAAGCTATTTGCATTGCTCGATCGTCTCGACCTCATCGTGAGAAAGCATCAAGGACGCCTTTATCTCACTAAAGACGTGAGAATGTCCGAAGCGATGTTTAAGGCTAGCTACCCTAGATGGGAAGAGTTTCAAGCAGTAAGAAAAGAGTATGGGGTCGATGAGGTGTACCACTCCCTTCAATCAAAAAGGATAGGATTGTAAACCGTGAAGAATATCATCATCATAGGCGCTACATCAGCCATGGCAGAAGAGGTCGCCAAGTTATACGCGATGGAGAACGCGAATCTCTATCTTGTTGCTAGAGATACTTTAAAGCTCGCAACCATCAAGCAGGATTTGACGGTAAGAGGCGCAGGTGCTGTTTATACTGCGCCGTTTAATGCAGACCAATTTGACTCTCACGCTGCTCTGATTGAGCAAGCTTTCGACACTCTAGGTCATGTCGATGTGTTGCTCATGGCTCACGGCAGCTTACCTCATCAAGAGCGATGCCAAAACGACTCAATAAAAGCCATTGAAGAGCTGAATACCAATGGTGTCAGTGTTGTTTCACTCCTTACTCACGCCGCCAATAAGATGGAGCAACAGAAGTCAGGAAATATCACCGTTATCTCCAGCGTTGCAGGCGACAGAGGGCGTCAATCCAACTACGTTTACGGCGCAGCAAAAGGGATGGTGTCCATTTTCTTGCAAGGACTGGCTCAAAGACTCAGTAAATCAGGGATTCACGTTCTCGACATTAAGCCCGGCTTTGTCGATACGCCAATGACGGCGGAGTTTGATAAAGGGGCTCTCTGGGCAAAACCTGAACACGTCGCTCAAATCATCAAGAAGAGGATCAGTAAAAAAAGTTCTTTTTCTTACACGCCCGCTTTTTGGTTTGTCATTATGACCATTATTAAGTGTGTTCCTAGGTTTATATTTAATAGAATTAAGTTATGAGCGTATATAAAAAGGCCAACTCACCAGAGTTGGCCTTTTATTATTTCCAAACCATCACCACATTTTATTTCTTACGTAGCTCCACTATATTACTGTAATCCGAAAACTCGCCATCTTTATGAGCTCGCACTCGATAGCCGTAGTTACCGTTCGCAAGGCCGCTGCTGTCGTATTCAAAGGTGGTGATGCCACTCGCCACCACACCGATTTGAATAAAGTCGAACTGCCCTTTGCGTTTTAGGCCGCGTTCAATATAGAACTCGGGGCCTTCAGAGGCATTGTCCGTCCAGTTGAGTGTCACTATGTCTCCGTTTTTAGAGGCCACCAAATTACTTGGTGCCGCTAAGGCTCCAGGCTCTGGATCAGGACCTGGTTCTGATGAATCCACGGTTACTTTGAGGGTTTCCGACATGGCTTCATTCACCGCATTGATCGCTTTGACTCGATAACTGTAGTCTCCAGTTTTAGGAACCGTATCGGTATAAGTGGTGCTATCAGCGCCTAACGTCGCCACTTCTTCAAAGCGCACTCGCCCGCGGTATTTGGCACCACGCTCAACCACAAAGTTGTCCTCATTGGCGCTGTTATCTTGCCAGCTCAAACTCACCTCAAGGCTCGCGACCTCTGCGCTCAAACCGCTCGGCGCATTCAATGCGAATGGGTCAACAACCGTCACCTCAACCGTGGTATTGCTCTGCCCTCCGGCATTATCTGTCACCGTCAGCACCACAGTATAATCACCAGCAGACGCGTAGGCATGATTGGCTGTGCTGCCAGAAGCAGTTTGGCCATCACCAAAGCTCCAGTCATAGTCGATAATCGTACCGTCCGTATCGCTAGAAGCGGCTCCGCTAAAGTAAATAATTTCGCCAATATCGTAGCTAACGGCAGAGTTTTCAATGTTGATCACCGCAACAGGAAGCTCATTGGTGACTTGAACTGAGGTGGTAGTGGAATCAGACAGACCATCATCATCAACAACAGTTAAGCTCACCTGATAACTGCCAGCCGCGCCATAGGTGTGCGTGAGTTCGGCCAAACCTGATGTGGTGCCATCGCCTAAATCCCAATGATAAGAAACGATGGTGCCATCCTCATCAGACGATGTTGTCGCATCAAATGTCACTGGCGAGCCGAAAGGTACTGAGTTACTGCTCACCACAATTCGGGCGATTGGAGCAACATAATCACCAAGGTTGAGCGCGTAAGTCACGGCGGCTTGAGCATCCACTAAACCGTGACCAAACACATTGTCATCGCCGCTAGCCCCGATATCGACAGCGGTGGAAAACAGCCCGGTTTCAATTTCACTTGGGGTGATGTTCGGATTAGCCGCTACCATAAGGGCCGCAATTCCCGCCGTTAATGGCGACGAAAATGAAGTGCCGCTGTAATAGACATAACTGTTGTTAGGGTAAGTGGTTAAAATACTCACTCCAGGCGCCGTCACATCAACATAATTCCCCCAGCTTGAAAAACTGGCTTTGTTGTTGCTTTGATCCGTTGCCCCAACAGCAACAAAACTGGTGTAGTCAGGATATGAAGGGTGCTCTTGACCACTGTTTCCCGCCGACATAAACAACAAACCATTGCGAGCGCGTAAGTACTGAGCCGCGGCATCAATAGTGGAATACTCTATCCCGCCATAACTCAAATTAACGACTCGCGCACCGTTATCGGCCGCGTACTCGATACACGTCGCCATGGTAGAGATATACGCCGAACTGTTGTTGTCACTAATCGCAATCCGCACAGGAATAATACCGACATCCCAGTTGGCCCCTGCTACGCCCGTTCCATTGTTCCCCACGGCGCCAAGCGTACCGGCACTCCCTGTACCATGGCCATTAGCATCATAAATGTAGTTTGACCCATCTTGAGCGTTGTAGGCGAGGTCGGTACGCAAATTCGGCCCTAAATCCGGGTGATTGACATCAAATCCTGTATCACAGACGCCCACTAGCACACCGCTGCTACCCGATGTAATGTCCCACGCTTGTGAGCTATTCACATTGGTGTGATGCCATTGATCGCCAAAATAGGGGTCATTCGGTTGCAACGTAGGCTCAACGATATAATCAAGCTCTGCAAACTCAACAAAGCCGCTGGTCTTCAAGATAGCCGCAATGGCTTTTTCACGGCCGTGGTGTTCAAACGTCGCGATCACAACCTGACTACCTTCAAGAGTTCGCTCTGAGACTAACCCTTGGCTTTTCAACAGCGCATTCAAGCCTTTTAGGTCACTTGTCGATGCATTAGTGTCTATTTTGTAAAGCACCGTTGCGGGACGAAAATCATTCGTCTCATTGGGAGCGGCCAAAACGCTAGCAGCTAATAACGGAAAAATTAAAACAATAAGCAACTGCTTTAATGACAATTTGATCATTTCTGTCCGGCACATATCTCTCTCCCACACTCTCCACTGAGCACTATTAATAGTTTGGTCAATAACTAGCTATATGTAAAACCGCCGACGAAATAACAGCGGCTTTTTTCACTACCTAAGTGGCCGGGCTATTGGGAGAGCTAAAGAAATCACAACGAACTCAAAGGGTAAAGAAACAAAACTGAGCTTGCCAACTCCACTCGATTTTTTATTCATTTATGAAGTTTTTGTGACAGGAAAACGTCATCATTATTACGCTTAGCTAAGACAAGGTCTCTTTGATTTCATCAGAATTAAAACCGTGGGAGTAAAGGTAGGCGTAGGCTTTGCTTTTGTCTTTTGAATTGCTTAAATCAAAGCGCTTTTTCTCTAACCTCAGCTGGCAGTTGGCATAAAAATCGATGCTACCATCGAGCTCTAGCTTTTCGATTTCCTCATCGAATCGAGAAACATCAATCAGCTTTTGTTGCAGCTCTCGCTTGATCACCGATTTACCTTTTAACTTGCGGGCGAGCTTTTCTATCTCTTTCACCAAGTCCGCCTTATCGGCTTTTATCTGCATTTTTGATGACAGTGTTGAGGCCACAGGGTGCGCCTTGATCGCTTGACGAACATCGGAGGATCTAAAGCCATATTTAATCAGCGTCGCTTGCAGTTTGTCACTCGATAGCGACTCCAATCTCATGTTGGAGAGGCGGCGGTTAAGCAGCTCCATTTCACAAATACCATCACGGTGAACAATGTACTCAATGGCCTCACTAATGGTGGACTCATCAATGCCTTTTAGCTTCAGCTGAGAGCGAATATATTGGCTGCCTTTTTCGGCGCCAAACGCCATTTCAACGAAGTTAACCGCAAATTTTTTGTCCGACTTAAGATAACCGCGCTCGATCAAGTCATGAATAACAGTGTCGATCCACTCTTGATTGTCGGTTTTCGCCGCCAATTTTTTTCTGAGTTCATCCACCGTGCGATCTTTGGCTTCCAAGTGATAAAAAGCACTGCCGTAAACATTATCAATGGTTTTTGCTTGCTTGATAGGGCGTTGACTTAACACGATGACCTCGATTGTTGGTAAAAACGGCTGAGACTTGAATCTAACCTATCTCACCAAGAGATGCCATCACCGTTCAAAACATAACGACGACGATATACGTTAACCTTGGCAAGCTCTTGCGCGCGCGATGATAATCGAATTAAATAGCCCCTCCACCGCCAGCAGCAGAAGAGCCTAAACATGTATCTCGTTTTATATTGTCACAACATTGGTATGACGGATTTCTCCTTCTTAGAAAGCGAAGACTTTGCGAAAGACGAAGGCTATTGCGTGCGGGGGAAGTGGCCAAATGAGCAAGCTTTTCGCCAGCACCTACCAAAGGAGTTGGGCGATCTTTCCACTTACCGCGTGATTGACTTAATCAGCCAAGGGGCAAGTGCCGAGCAGCTCTCGCCACAAGAATTACAGCGCATCGCCGATGAGCAATTTGGGGTGTAACACAGGTAAGCTTAAATAGAAAAAGAGCCGCTTCACTTATGGGTGAGCGGCTCTTTGCTATTCCTATTGCCTGTTTGTTAACTACAACATAACCAAACTTGCGGTACCTAAGAAGGCGAAAAAACCCACCACATCGGTCACCGTGGTTAAGATCACCGAGCCTGCCAAAGCAGGGTCAAGCTTAAACTTATCCAATACAATCGGAATGATCACCCCAAACAGGGCGGCGGTAATAATATTCACCACAATCGCCAATGCGATGGTGCCCCCGAGCAGCATAGATTGAAACCACACTCCAGCAATGCCGCCGATGATCAGCGCCCATAGCAGGCCGTTAATTGAGCCAATACCGAGCTCATTTTTCAGCAAAGCAAAACGGTTACCCGGGGCGATCTGGTTGAGCGCCATCGCGCGCACCATTAGAGTTAAAGTTTGGCTGCCGGCAATTCCCCCCATAGAAGCGACAATCGGCATCAATACCGCCAACGCCACCACCTGGGTGATCACATCTTCAAACAAGCCGATGGTGACCGAAGCCAAGATCGCGGTAAAAAGGTTAATCCCCAGCCACAACCCCCGCTTACGCGAACTTTTTAGTACCGGGGCAAATAGGTCATCGCCCTCATCCATACCCGTCCCCGCCATTAAGCGTGTCTCGTAGATCTCGCGCTGGGTATTAAGAGCAAACTTCCAATCAATTTCACCAATTAAGGTTTGATCATCATCAACCACAGGCAGCGCAGACAGTGAGCATTGCCCTAGCCCATCAATGCCTTCTTGTAAGCTCAATTTACTGTTTAGTGTTGTCACATGATCAATCGCGAGGCTCTTTAACCTCACACCGCTATCAGCGCGCAAAATATCATAGTAATTCACCGCGCCTTTAAACTGCTTGCGGCGGTTAATGAGATAAACTTGCTGGGGCGTATCGTAGCTATAGCGCTCCATCAGTAGAGTGCCTTTTTCGACCGTAATGTTAAAGGGCAAAGTAATGATTTTCCGCTCCGCCCAGCGGCCAAGCTCTTCTTCTTCAAACTCACTCGCCTGATCGTAGAGCTCCAGTTCACTCTTTTCTATCAGCCGAATCGCATCAGAAATGATCTCGTCAGGCAGCGAGTCTGCCCATTCAATCAAAGAGAGGTTGTCGAGCTTTGCTAAGGTCAGCTTAAGTTCAACATCCGATAGCGATTCAATAATGGAAAGACGCACCTCGGCACGCATTTCTGTGAGCACTTCTATATGCAGTTCCAGCGGAAGCAAACGCCATAACCTAGCACGGTCTTCGATAGGAAAAGCTTCTAAAATCAAGGCTACCGAGCCCGACTCTAGCCCCTCTTCAATCAGATCGTTGAGGATAGCGCTTTGCTGCGCCTCTTCAGCCAAAGAGACCAGTTCAATTTGATGGGATAATTCTTGAAATTCGCTCACTGAAATACTCTGTAATAAAGGGAGATGATTGTTATATCGCTAATAAATATAACAATATTAGCAGTAACACAGAGGATAGACGACTGTTCTCTACAGACAATGAGAATGAAAAACCTACCTACGCTCCCCCTCTAAGAAAAGCGACTGAAGCGTGATGAACAGCTAAAGCACATCCGCTTCAAAACGCGCCGTTCTCGCTTGCGCTATCGAGCAATTGGTTGCCGCCATCAGTTCACTCAAGGTAATATGAGGGGTTTGCATCACTAACACTTTGAGCTTCTCTTCTAGTGGTATCTGCATATCACTACAGGTGGCCAGTTTATCTTCCAGTTTCCCGACCAAATATCGCATACATTCAGGCGAGTGCTTAATTAACCGTTCGTTAAACTGCGCTAGGTTTTGCGCCGCGCCACTTGCTTGCCAATGACGTGAACGACGTATTCGCTTCAACTCACAGCGACAATCTACCGCAATAAGCTTGGCCGCTTTGACATGCTCCCCACCAATACGATGGATAAGTGAAGGTAAGTGTACCGTAACGATTGGATTAGAGGCAGATGACGTCATCAAGGCCAACAAAGACTATTTAATGGTGACACTAGTGTGCCTTGTTTGAATTGGCGTGGTCAATATCGGAGTGCAGCCAAAGCCAACCAACCCACTGTCCTAAGGTACTTGAAATTGCAATATCAATATCTCCCAGCAGTAATATTCACGCGCATTATGCGACTTATTTCACGATAACGTGCATTTATATGCAACAGTAATCGCCATCCTGTTATTCTAATTCATTGTTTTTTATAACAAGTGTGATATTTCGATGCGATTAAATAAGGAAATGAAGATGAGGTTATTCGGGCTACTCGCCGTACTACTGAGCGTTGTACTTTCAAGCAACGCTTATGCGGGGAAAATGCGTTTTGGCGAAGAAGATAACCTTCATAAACTCCAAGATATTGAGATGGTTGATCAAGATGGCAACGCGCTCTCTCTTGGCTACCGAACCACCACCCAGTTCTTTATTCTAGGCACTTCAATTAAAGATAAAGGTTACATACTGCGCATCAAAGGCAGCGATGAGTATTATCAACTGGATGATGCGAGCATCAAAGAGCTGCAGCATAAAGGCGATTTACCCAAGCAAATGCCTTTCTATCATCTCAGCTATATGGACTACGCGTTAGGTTACTCACTTTGGATTTTTATCGCCCTTTCTTTACTCTACTATGGTGTTAAAAAGATGTTCCAAAAACCAAAAGAAGATCCAGAACAGCCAAGCAACAAGCTCGTTTCTTAACCTTTATAGAACTTAACAACCTGCCTTTTGGTGCAGGTTGTAGTTCAATGTAATGTCTCCTCGTTCAATCAGACAATCACACCTACTGAAATAATAGCGGTGAGTAAAAACATCCATAACGGCTGGCACGATTTGGTGATATGGAGTAATGGCGCACCACGGGTCATGGTGCATGATGGTGACCGCTATCCAACTAACCCTTCAACTCAACCGAAAAGTGATGAAACGGTTCTCACTGAATTGATCCATTAATCAGCAGCGGTGTCGTTGCATATTTGAGATAGAAACGAAGTCGTCCAATATTCTTTTGTCTGGACTCTAATGTTCGTGCTCCTACAACCATCTGAAGCGGCTTATTATTTTTCTGTGTATCATGTACGCCGCTCAACATACCAATCGCCTTTGCAACTGGCATTAGCTAGTGACCATTTACCGCTGATCTTGTCGCCTTTCGCCACACCTGAAAACTGGTAATCCCACATACCGTTGTTATCGTGCAACACCAACTGACCATACTCTGAGATCCAGCCCGTTAATAAAGTGCTGTTATAAGCCAAGGTCAACTCGACTCGCCCCTGAGACACCGTCCCAGTTATCGCCGTTGGAGAACAGATCGGGTTACCACTCAAGTCAATTCGCTGACCGCGCCAATTGCCATCAAACTCAAGACTCACTGGGTGGCTTGGCTTTGATGCATCAAAGCAACCACTGAGCGCTATCCCACATAAAAGTATACTGTTCGATCTCAACATGCTCTTTCCATTTATCATCAACAAAGCTCTCACGCTTGCTTAAGTAAAAACGGATTAAGCTTAGATTGGAAAAGCTTTTATAAAAAATGCTGTGTGCGCCACAGATTAGCAGTCGAAGTGGCTACCTAGCGCTGTTACTATAAGCAGAAAATATAAGCGCACTGCGCATAATAATTACATCAATGTTATAGGCTAGCTGTTTTGAATTCCCCAACAAAAATAACAAGGGTCGCAACCCAAAATGTTGCTGCTCAAAACCAATTAATCGAGACTTTCTTCCAAGCTGTTTATCTGCAATTTTCACAAGATCCCTCTCGTTATTCATTTCAAACCCTAATACGAACGCGTCAACTCGAGTTGCAAACCGCTTTGCCACACTTAGCGCAGGGAAACCTAGAGCGGTTGTTTTGCTGCCAAGAAAGCAGTATCTACATTGCAACCCATGCGCTAAAGCCGCCCTTAGATGGTTTGCGCCAAATTGAAGAGCAGGCTATCGCCTTATTTGGCAACCTACTCTGTTGCTGGGCCGAGTATGAAAAGTTTTTAATCACTCACCAGGCTCAGGCACCATACTGCTCCACCACTTCTCTCTCTAAAGATGAAAACCGCTATCATTCTGAAATCGTATCCGCGATTGAACATGACTCACGCCTATTTCATACCCTACATCACCACGAAGCACTCCGGTTAAGCGAAGCTATACGTTTAATCAACTTAGACATTTTTATCATCGAGCAAAAATGGTACGAAATGCTATTTTGTTTAGATTTATCTAGCCGTGGCTGCCACTTCATTCTAACGACAAATGCAGAAAGCGGCTCGCCGCTGTTGGTCTCGAGTGCCCTAATCCAAGATTGGTCACAACGCAAAAACTGGCTTAGCTTTGATGGCTTTTTTGACACCCCTAACTGGCAGCCGTGTACACAACAACATGACGGCCAATCATTGTTGGCTACAGGGGTATTCAACCAGCAAATTCTAGGTGAAATACAGTGTGAAAATGAGCAAGATTTTGCCCGTTATCTAAAGGAACCGGACGCCATTTGCGAAGTACTGCGCTTAACCGTGAGTGGGACAAAAGCAATGCGTTTTGCACTCCTCTATCTTTGCCAGAAGCATTTAATGAAAAGATTGGTAGAAAGTGGCAAAAAACTGACCTTTACCATCATCGAGCAGCCATTGATGCTTGATTTTTACTATTCCTTAGATACCGTATGCTACGTGAATCGAACCTGCCGCGACATCAATCAAACAGGCGTGATCACCTACAAGGGGTTTTGGCTTAATGAAGCTCTGCATCATGCTTTCGAGCAATGCACTTTTTCGCGCTATAAAACTCAAATACTCAAGCAACGAAAAACGCAACGGGAGACGTCTGTTGTTTAACGTCATTATTGAACATTTTGCCTACCCAAAAGCCATGTTATTAATGAGCACCGCGCTATTTATTTTGGGCTGGCTCGGCTACTTTGTACGTTGTTTGTTCACCCAAGGCGGAAAAACGCTGACCACCTTATATTACCCATACTTACTCTATTCTTTCTTTATCATGTTATGGATAAGCAGTAACGCCTACTTTCAGTCTGGGTGGTTGGTCGAATTTGGCGCCAGTGGCGCCATTCTGATGGCAAAGTTAGCCAATGTTTTTTCTTATATGGCATTTACTTTTGCCTTCTATTTTTCATGTCGTTTAACTTCCAACAAGCCGAATAACCGCATCAAACTGTGGCAATCGAGCTTAATGGTGGTGGTCACGCTATTCGCACTCTACGTTAATATTATACCCGGCCACACCGTGCGAGATGTGACCGTCAATGCACCTAGCGATTTTGTGATTGAGTTTGGCCCGGCGACGCCATTATTCTTCTCAACTTTGATTCTGTTTACCTCTCTAACCCTATTTAATTTATTAGGACTTAGCCGCAGTGGCGATCATCTAAAGCGTCTCAAGTCGACTTACATGGTCATTGGGATCATTATTTTTATGCTCTCTACAGCGACCATCCACCTTTTTGTCACTATGGTGTTTAACGACTTTTCATTCGCTTGGCTGCCACCCGCACTGGCGATCAGTGAAATACTATTGATGGGCTATGCGGTTCTGTGTAATCGCTTTTATAGCTGGCGCTACCTCTCTCATTTGGGGATAAGCTTTGCGTTTACAGCATTAGTCTATGCACTGCCCATGCTTTGGCTTCACGACTGGCTATTATTTTCATCTCACCTACTGGCCAGCACGTTATGGTGTTTACTATGCGGCCTAACATGGAAAAAGACTTGGCGGCTATGTCGACAATGTACCAGCCTCATTCTGTATGGTGAAAAAAGCACGCCTGTCGATAAGATCCATGCCTTGGTGGAAGATTTCCAGTCCTCTTCCCAGCAAGGGATGAGCAAACTGGCGACGCTACTCAATATCGAGCAAGAGCAAACCATGCTGGTGTCTGATGCCACCTCTAACGAACTATATACCACCTATCTTGCTCAAAACGATCCGGTATTACTGATTGAAGAAGTGGAGCATCATCTCAGTTACTCCGGAGACCAAGGGCTCGACAAACTGCGGGAACAAATGACCAATAGCAAGGCGGCATTGATATTGCCGTTATTTAATAGCCAAAATACGCTGTCACACTTGCTGATATCTCCGCAAAAACACGATGGCAGCCTCTTCGCCAATGAGGAAATATCAGCGTTACAGCGGCTACTCAAAAAGGTGCAATCCTATATTCATTGCGAAAGAAAAGTTAAGCAATCTCAAGCCTTAGCCAAGTCCATTGCCCATGAAATGCGCAATCCACTCGCGCAGATACAGTTACACCTAGAGAAACTCGACAGTATGGTTTCTCGCTCCAACCTATCCTCTTCATTAAGAGGTGAAATCGATAAAGGCAAAGATGCCATCTATCGCGGTGGACAACTGATCGAAATTATCCTCAGGGAAGCGGAGCAATCCAGCCCGTCCTCAAACTCGCTGCAGCACTATTCCATGGTGGAGTTGATTGAGAGCGCCATCGAAAGCTTTGCCTATGCCTGCGACCAAAAAATGGCTCGTATTCACTTTGAACAACAAGATGACTTTATTGCCAACGTCAACGATACCTTGTTTGGTTTCATCGTGTTCAATTTGTTGCGCAATGCTATCCACTATTTTGATGAATACCCAGATAGTCGTGTTGAAATCCGCCTTGAGAAATCTAACCACTACAATACTGTCTACTTTAAAGATTACGGCCCCGGTATTGAGCCACAGATTGTACAACGCATTTTTGACGACTTCTTTAGCTACCAAAAAAGAGGGGGCAGCGGGCTAGGATTAAGTTACTGTAAACGAGTGATGCAGGTCTTTGGTGGGTCTGCGAAGTGCCAATCGGTGTATGGTCAATACACTGAATTCTCGTTACAGTTTCCACTTGTTGAAACCTCTCAAACGGAGCAGATACAAACACCACATCGGATCAATTGCGGTATGTCGCCATTGTCTGCCCAACCCAAAACAGAATTCATGGCCCCTCATCTTAACCACAGTGACATCAATGTGTTGGTTACAGATGATAATCCCTCACAGCGAGCGCTGGTAAAACTGTATTTAGAAAAGCTCGGAGCGAATGTCACCGAAGCAGAAAATGGTCAAGAGGCCCTTGATGTCGTGCTGACCCAACCCATTGACATCATCTTTATGGACGTGCAAATGCCAATCATGAATGGGTTCGACGCCACCAAAGCGATCAAACTGCACTTTGCCGAGCTACCCGTTATTGCCTTATCAGGAGAATCTGGTGAGCAAGAAGTGGCGATGATCACCAGTATTATGGACGGCCGCCTAGTCAAACCGACGACTCAGTTAATTCTCAGCCAAACAATAAACAAATGGGTCGCGGCTAAGCCTGAGCCTGAAAACACCCAGCTGAACACGCCCCCAAGGTTAAATAACGCCTTCGCATAGTGACACGCCCATAAAATAAAGCCAGCATATCACTGGCTTTACCCTGCATACCTGCCACCTCTAGCAATTGGTCACATTGCACTCGATTTTATATGTGATCCTGTTCTAACTTCCTTATACATATATAACACTACTATCATATATGCTGTCAGAATAGCTTCAAGGCAATGCCTTCATAATAAGAATATCCTAAAACCTCTAACGTCACAGGCACACAGTTTTGAGCAAACACCTCGAACTCGAATGGCTCATAACCGACCCGGTTATGACTCATCATGAGAAAAAACAGGCTTTCTTCAAGCAAGCAAATCTGTTATTTGCCCTTGAACCAAATCAATACTCTTTTACTGCTATAGTGCGCCAGCGCCAAAGGGAGTTACTCGATAACTTCCCCAAGCTTGCTAATTCGAATCTCGATAAACTATTTAACGAAAAAGCATCCGTAACGTATATCGCAAACCATTCGCTGCCTTTCCCTCTTTCAGGCCTCGCACTACTTGAACAGAAAGGTATCGCAATTTTTGGTGATATTCTACTTTGCTGGGCTGAGTATGAGCGTTGGAAGATAACCAATAAATACCAAATAAATGCTCAACAGAACTCACATCAAAGCTTACTGTTAACTGAAGCTCTATATCACTCAGAAATTGTTGAGCATATTGAAGATGACGAGCGACTATTTCATACTCTCCATTATGACGCACCGTTATTGCTCAGCGATGCGATCGCCTTAATCAATATAGACATATTTATCATCGAACAGAGATGGTTCGAGATGCTGTTCTGCTTAGAGTTGTCAACTAAAGGAACTCATTTCGTTTTATGCTATCAGTGCCAATCGACCTCTCCTGTATTGGCCTCTAGTGCACTCATACAAAACTGGTCTCAAAAGAGTCAATGGCTAAGTTACGACACATTTTTCAATAATGACAATTGGGAGTCTTGTATTCCCCCAAAAGCCAGCCAATTGCTCTATCAAACCTCCGTATTCAACGCCGATATTATCCATCTTACCCAATGTAATAATGAGCATTATTTCTCGTACTATATTGATGATACCGACGCAGTGTGTGAAGTTCTGAGATTAACCATCAGTGGTTCCAAGAAGTTGCGCTTCTTTTTACTTTTTTTGTGTCAAAAGCACTTGGTTAAGCAAGTCGTTAATTATGGTAAAAAGATCACCTACACGATTATCGAGCAGCCTTTAATGCTAACTCTTTACCAAGCATTAGGCCCAGAATGCTACATAAATAAAGCCCGCCTAGATATAAACAAGACCGGAGAGGTTACATACAAGGGGTTATGGTTAAATGAATCGCTCAACAAAAAGCTGGCTACGTGCAGTTATGCTGATTATAAGGAGCTCGTCAGTAAGCAACGTAAAATAGCTAAGGAGAAATCCTTTGCTCAGTGATATTTTAAGTTTATTTAACTATCCAATGTCATTGCTGCTATTTGGTACGGCGATTGTCGTTATGGGATGGATCATTTACTTTATCCATTGCTTGCAAGCACAAGGCGGAAAGGCACTTACAGGAATTTATAGCTCTTATGTAGCCTACTCGTTTTCAATTATGTTATGGATCATATGTAATGCTTACTTCCATACTGGGTTGCTCGTTGAGCTAGGTTCCGGCTTCGCTATTGGAGTCGCAAAAGCAGCTAACATCTTTTCCTACATGGCATTCGCTTTCGCATTTTTATTTTCTTGTCGTTTGACTTCAAAGTCACCGAACAATAAGATAAAAATCTGGCAAAAGGTTTTGCTTGTAATGGCTAGTACATACGCCCTCTATGTCAACATTGTGAGTGGCTATACGGTACAAGGCGTATCGATTGTAGGTCCTAGTGACTTTGTGATTCACTTTGGCGGAGCAACTACATTATTTTTTTCTATCGTAATTTTGTTAACTTGTTTAACGCTTATTAACTTACTTGGACTGAGCCGAGGAAATGATCGACTTAAAAAGCTGAAGTCAACCTATATGGTCATCGGCATCATTATTTTTATGCTCTCGACTGCGATTATTCATACCGTTGTTACCGTGGTTTTCAACGACTTCTCTTTAAGCTGGTTACCACCAGCTCTTTCTATCAGTGAGCTACTGCTCATGGGCTATGCAGTACTCTGCACCCGATTTTACAGTTGGCGCTATCTACTGCACCTCTCAACAAGCTTTATGGTCACCTCTGCCCTATATATTGCACCAATAATATTGATACACGACTGGCTATCCTTTACTCATCATCTAATTATTAGTTCAATTTGGTGCGTACTGTGTGGGTTGACGTGGAAGCACGCTTGGCGATTCTCACGCCAGATCAGCAGCCAAATTATTTATGGCGAAATACACACCCCTGTCGACAAGATCTTCGCCTTAGTGGAAGACTTCCAATCCTCCTCTCAACGCGCCATGGAGAAGTTGGCAAAACTACTCAACTTACACCAAGACCAAACCATTTTAGTGTCCGACGCGCACGCAAACGAGTTATACAGCACCTACTTAAACCACGACGATTCGGTATTGCTACTCGAAGAGGTCGAGCACCATATTAGCCACTCAAAAAGCAAACAGTTACGCGATATTCGCGAGCAAATGACGCAAAATAACACCGCGATGATCTTGCCCCTATACGACAGCAAAAACGCTTTGTCACACCTTATACTGTCACCACAAAAAGAGAATGGCACCTTGTTCTCTAACGAAGAGATCTCTGCCTTACAAAAAATGTTGAAAAAGGTTGAGTCCTACATTCATTGTGAAAGAAATGTATGCCAAGCCCAGGCTATGGCCAAATCTATCGCCCATGAAATGCGCAACCCTTTAGCCCAAATCCAATTACATTTGGAAAAGCTCGACAGTATGGTAAAAGCAGCTTCACTTTCGACCACGCTAAGTGATGAGGTCGATAAAGGGAAAGAGGCCATTTATCGCGGTTCGCAACTTATTGACATTATTTTGCGCGAAACCAATCAATCCGCTTTTAACCGCGAGTCACTGCAACACTCGTCAATAGCCCATCTAGTCGATAAAGTGTTGGATCAATATGCTTTTAGCTCAGACAGCGCCTCAGAGCGGATCCACTTCGATTCAAGTGATGATTTTGAGTTCAAGGTAAACGAAACCCTATTCGGTTTTATCTTGTTTAATTTACTCAGAAATGCCGTGTACTATTTCGACGACTACCCAGACAGCCACATTGAGATAACGCTTGAGCAAGGCAAAAAACATAACCTGCTTAAATTCAAAGACTTTGGACCAGGGATTGAACCGCAAATTGTTCAACGCGTGTTTGATGACTTCTTTACTTACCAAAAGCGGGGCGGAAGTGGTCTCGGCCTCGCCTACTGTAAGCGAGTAATGAAAACCTTCTCTGGCAACATCAAGTGTCACTCGGTTTACGGCCAACACACAGAGTTTGTTCTACGCTTCCCAAAAGTCAATAAACGTGTCTCCTCTCTTAAGCAGAAATTGGCCCAATCGCCCATCGCACCGCTCACGGCAGAAACGCCAGAGAACTTAATGGCAAAACGAAACTATCGTGATATTAACGTTCTAGTCACCGACGACAACCAAACCCAGCGCGCGTTAGTCAGGATCTACCTAGAGCAATTAGGTGCGAACGTTTTAGAGGCCCAAAATGGTCAAGAGGCAATTGAGGCCATTGGTAACCATAGTATCGATATCGTTTTAATGGACGTTCAAATGCCGGTGATGAATGGCTTTGAAGCAACGACTGCGATTAAGCACTACTACCCCGACCTCCCCATCATCGCTTTATCTGGCGAGTCGGGGGAACAAGAAGTCGCTTTGATCACTAGCATTATGGATGGCAGGTTAGTTAAACCAACCACCAAGTTGATCTTGGCTCAAACCATAAATAAGTGGGTTGAAGATAAAACCACCCGCTCCCAACTGCATCATAATTCAAAGAAAAAAACCACCCCACACGAAGCAGAAACGCTTTGCTCTCACTAAGCGGAATGAGCTAGTAAACCATTAGCTCATTCAAACACGCCCTTTCAAACCCAACCCATCGTCAAAACCTATTAAAACCATACGAACAAGCAATTTAACTTATCAATAAGGTCTGTTTAAACTCGCCGACTATCGACTCTAGAAAGACATGACTATGAACCCAAAAGCCCTTATTGTTGAAGGTGGTGCCATGCGCGGAATTTTCGCCTGTGGCGTATTAGACGCTTTTATGGAAAAACAATTTTTACCCTACGATTTCGCTATTGGCGTTTCCGCTGGTGCCTCGAATCTGGTTGGTTACCTTTCTCACGCGCCAAAACGGAGCTTGCAGGTGATCACTCAAATGGCCACCGATAAAGCGTTTTTTAACCTCGCTCGCTTTGCGAAAGGGGGCAACTTGGTGGACGTAAAATGGCTGTGGAACGAGTCTAACCAACGCTTTCCGATTGATTGCGCCAAACTGTTTGGCTCCATCCCTATGTACGCCGCCACAACCAACACCACCACCGGCCAAGCTGACTATTTTCATGTTCAACCAGAAAATCTATCACAAGTGATAGAGGCAACAACCGCACTACCTATCGCCTATAAAGAAACGCCTTGTTTTTCCGGCGGTTGCTACACCGATGGTGGCGTCGCCGACTCGATCCCCGTTCGAGAAGCGTATCGCCGCGGCGCCAAAGAAATCACCGTGATCCTCTCTCACCCGTTGAGTTACACCATGCCGCCGCTTAAATATCCATGGCTGCTCAAGCGCCTGCTCGCTCGCTACCCAAATATTGCCGAGTCGATGTTAACCCGCGCCAATAACTATAATGCGTCACTCGATTTTATCCGCAACCCACCAAAAGATGTGACCATCAAGGTGATCGCCCCACCGGAGGAGTTTGCGGTAAAAAGACTGACCATGAAAAAAAGTGTCTTGCTCGATGGGTATAATATGGGCCGCCGCGCGGGCGA
>Ga0209272_10000962_pt1 | contig 19750 bp, 18 predicted proteins | sample tdDd002_FD_187125 | JGI IMG/M metagenome (GOLD analysis project Ga0209272, IMG submission 187125) | Marine sediment microbial communities from the Atlantic coast under amendment with organic carbon and nitrate - tdDd00.2 (SPAdes)... | ecosystem: Environmental > Aquatic > Marine > Coastal >... | reverse complement strand
CGACCATAGCGATTTGGACCCACCTGATTTCCATGCCGAACTCAGAAGTGAAACGAATTAGCGCCGATGGTAGTGTGGGGCTTCCCCATGTGAGAGTAGGACATCGCCAGGCTTTAAATTTAGACTTCAATGTCTGACCAGTGCGGAGCGGTAGTTCAGTTGGTTAGAATACCGGCCTGTCACGCCGGGGGTCGCGGGTTCGAGTCCCGTCCGCTCCGCCATTTATTCAGAAAAAGCCCTAGCAGAAATGCTAGGGCTTTTTCGTTTCTACAATTCACTGAACTCGTCTTTATAATATCGGTAATTTTCCGTACCACCTTTCTTCTCTATTCACTTAACGACACTGTTTAGATTGCTCTTTTAAGCTTGAATGCTCGCCAAAAACAACTAACTTTAGTTTATGGGCTTTGGAGGGTGATATGAAAACAGAACAAGTCGTCTGGGATGGTATAGAACGAGATAAAATCACTCACCTTGCTGAAATGGATGGACGTCACTCTTTGGTGATAATATTTGGTCGATTGACCGAACAAGCTGTTCCTTTACTTAAAGAATTCCTCCCTAAATCACATATCATTGGCTGTACAACTGCTGGAGAAATTTCCAATGAAGGAGTCTCTGATGGTTTACTTGTTGTAACCGTAATTCAATTTGAACAAACATCAATAAAGAAGAGCGCTCGCTATCTCTCTGATTATCAGGGCGCATGTAAAGCTCTTGGTGTTGCATTAGCCACAGATTTACTCACACCTGAATTGAAACACGTTTTTGTTTTGAGTGATGGCCTCCAGGTTGATGGTACATATTTAGTTGAAGGTTTCCGAACTGTGTTACCTGAGAATGTAAAAGTTACCGGCGGCTTAGCTGGCGATTGTGTTAACTTTCAAAAAACGGAAATTTATACAGATAATGTTCAGACCTCAGGGCTTGTTGTGGCTATTGGGTTATATGGCGATGCTTTACAAGTAAGTTATGGATCTCGAGGTGGGTGGTGTTCATTTGGTGTTGAACGCAAAGTAACTCACTCTGAAGGAAATGTGTTGTATGAGCTAGATGATGAGAGCGCACTGGAAATCTATCGTAGTTATTTGGGAGAGTTAACGAAAGAGCTCCCCTCAAGTGGTTTACGTTTTCCTTTGGAGATTTCCGATCCTAATAGAGGCACAAAGTTAGTAAGGACACTATTAGCTACAGATGATGAAAAAGGGTCAATTTCGTTCGCTGGGAATATTCCCGATGGAGTGACCGCAAAGTTGATGAGAGCGAATGTTGATTCCCTTATCGATGGCGCTCAGGATGCAGCAAAGGTCTGTAGGGATTTTATCGATGACTCTCCGCAAATAGCTATTTTAATTAGCTGTGTTGGACGTAAGTTACTCTTAAAACAACTTGCTGACGATGAGGTTGATGCTGTGAGAGAAGAGCTTGGCCCAGAGACATTACTCTGCGGATTTTATTCGTACGGAGAAATCGCCCCTTATGATAACCAGCATGATACCGAACTACACAACCAAACGATGACTATAACCGCCTTCTCGGAAAAATAGTATGCATCGATTACTTCAACGGCAATTGAAGCGTCTCTTTCCTGATGGCGTTCCTGATGTTGAAGGACTAAATGACTTCCTTGAACTTGTCGATTCTGGATACCAAAATTTCGAAGAGCAGTTGATGATTACCGAGCGCTCTTTAGACATTAGCTGTGATGAGCTAACGCAGCGCAATAATACTCTGAATTTAATTCTTGATGCTCTACCTGATATGAGCCTTTGGATTGATAGTAAGGAAGTCGTCAAAGACATCCGAAGTGGAAACTTTGAACCTCCTTTACTCACATCAGAGTCTAACTTCATCAAGATTTCAGATTTGGAGTTAGTAAAGCAATCTCCGGAACTAAAGCAGTTTATTGAAGGGTATCAGCAAGGAAGTAATAAGACTGCTGATCTCAATATCAACTATGCTGGCGTGCAATACATAATGCGCGTAAAGCTCACTAATATAAGTAAAAACAGCTGGCTACTGGTCTTTAGAGATATCTATTTACGGAAAAAACTTGAAGAGCTACAAAAGCAACAAGTTGAACAATCAAAGCGTGCAGCAATGCAGCTTCAAGAATTAGTTAATGCTGCTCCTATTGGGATTATTATTTGTAGTCCACAACTAGAAATCATTATGGTTAATGAGTTTAGTAGTCAACTTTTGAGTCGCTCAAAGAAAGAAGTTGTGCATCGGAACCCAATTGAATTTATTGCGTCACAAAGTCACAGCGTCTTTAAATCACGTTTAAATCGCGCTTTGGATTGTGGTGAAGGTTTTACTGTTACCCCTTGTGATCTAATGCTACTACTACCAGATGGGCGTTTTCGCCAGGTAGAGTTTTCCTTTAGTAAGCTTTATTTTGAACAGCAACAGCTTATTATCATGTCGATCACCGACATTGAAGAGCGAAAAAGTTTAGAGAGTAAGCTTCGTACGCTTGCCGCGACAGATGCGTTAACTGGAGCATTTAACCGTCGCAGTTTTCAACAACAGACTGAGCGTGCAATTAACACATGTAGAAGATGGAAAGCTCCGTTAACTGTCATACTTTTTGATATTGACCATTTTAAGCAGGTAAATGATCAGTTCGGTCATGCTGCTGGAGATGAGGTCTTGATCGCTTTAGTTCGGCACATCCAACAGTCAACTCGTGATATGGACATACTAGGTCGCTTGGGTGGAGAGGAGTTTGGCTTAATTCTTCCTAATACGACCAGTGAGGTTGGTTATGATACGGCACAAAGGTTGCGGAGGGAAATCGAGCATATCGTAATCAATTATGAAGATAACGAACTTAAGATCACTGTCAGCATTGGTATGACGACCTTAGCATATTCCGAACTCTCTACCCCAATAGAAGAAGTACTAAATCAAGTTGACGGGTATTTGTACCTTGCTAAAGATAGTGGGAGAAATTGTGTGGTGCAGAAATAAAACGGTACCTAACAACTATCAATCCTAACGATTAGTGATCGTGTTTGTACTTGGGCTCTGACAGAGATACAACAGACAAAACTTACCACCATTATGGTTGAGTGTAGCCTGTAAGGATCTAGCATGTTGGACGCAATTTTTTCGGTACTGATGGCGTTATGGAATCAAGACTTTTCTGTACTGCAAAACCCCCAAAGTGCCGTATTAATCTACGCAGTCGTTGGAGCTCTAATCTTTCTTGAAAGTGGCTTTATCCCCGCAGCTCCTTTCCCCTGTGATAGTGTTGTTGTGTTATCAGGTACTTTGGCAGCGGTAGGAGTGTTGGACCCAATTATTGTACTACTGGTCATTATTATATGCGCAGCTTGTGGTACTTGGGCAGGATACCTGCAAGGAAAGTGGCTTAACAGATTACCGAAAGTGCAAGGGTGGGTGAACGCGGTTCCGAGTAATAGATTAGCGCAGGTCGATATTTTATTAGGTAAGCATGGGCTCGTAGCATTATTCAGTGCTCGCTTTATTCCAGTCGTTCGCTCGTTATTGCCGCTGATGATGGGGATGAGAGCAAATAAAATCAGCAAGTTCCATTATTTCTCTTGGCTAAGCGCGATTTTATGGACACTACTTTTATGTTCATTTGGTATGTTACTTCCTTTATTGCCGGAACAAGTAAGTAAGTATGTCACTATTGGTTTAATGGCAGCTCCTATGATCACCTTAGCTGTTGCGATTTCTAGTTTTATCTTTATTAAAGTGCGTAAATCATTGCACAAAACTAATCACAAAGTTGAAGCGCTAGATAAGTAGACATTACGAATATTGGTGGACAAAAAAAGCAGCGAGTTCGCTGCTTTTTTATTAACTGTTTATTTGTTCTTGTTCGCTGTTCTGCGTTTTTTCCATTTCTTTTTGGGCAAGCTTAGCTTTTTCTATCATGGGGGTGATTGTCGCCCCTTGAATCAGTATTGAAAAAACGACAACAGAGTAAGTCATGACGAGAATGATCTCTTTCACATCGATAAGCTTGTCTTGAATAACCCAAATACCGGAAGGAATAGAAAGCGCCATTGCCAATGCTAAGCCGCCGCGCAGTCCACCCCAGGTGAGTATTCTAACTGACCAAGGGTTGTATTTACGATACCGCTTAAAGCCAATGTAGGATAACAATACACTGAGGTAACGCGCTGATAGAACCAGTGGAATAGAGAAAGCCATCAAAATCCAGTCTTCTTGATGGAATTCAAACAGTAGCATCGACATACCGATAAGTAGAAATAGCACGCCATTAAGGAATTCATCGACGAGTTCCCAGAAATGATCTAGGTGATCTTCACTCTCTTTAGAGAAGCCGATGAAGCGAGTCCAGTTACCGATCATGATACCTGATACCACCATCGCCAGTGGGCCTGATACGTGCAAAACCTCTGCGAATGCGTACCCAGCGGTCGGAATACCTATCGTAAGAAGTAATTCCATTGAGTGGTCGTCAGTTGCACTGATTAGGTAATGGAAAACAAGACCTAATACAAAACCGTAAGCAATGCCTCCAATAGCTTCCTGAATAAACAGCTGCGTTACACTGCCTACGGTTGGAGCTTCGGTGCCAAATGCAATGGTATAAATAGTGACAAAGATGACAAGACCAAAGCCATCGTTAAATAGAGATTCTCCCTCAATTTGAGTAGAAATTCGCTTTGGTGCGTCGAGTTTTTTGACAATAGCTAAGACGGCAATAGGGTCGGTTGGTGAAATTAAAGCTCCGAATAACAAACAGTAAACTAGCTCAAAGTGGATACCAATCAGTTGGCAGAATCCATAGAGAGCGAAGCCGATGAAAAATGTTGAGAAGAGTGTCGCCCCTAGAGCCAGAACGGTAATCTCCCACTTCTGATCTTTCAGGTTAGGTAGTTTTATGCCCAAGCCGCCTGCAAACAATAGAAAGCCTAAGATACCCTTTAGCAAAAAATCTTCGAAGTTAATGCTCGACATTGTCTTCGAAGCAATTTCTGTTAGTTGGAACCAATCATTTTGACCTGCGATCAGGATAAGCAGAGACAGGATCATCGAACCTGCTGTAATCGCTATGGTGGTTTGCATTTTACCTATCTTGCTGTTTATAAAAGCAATCATCATTGCTGCTGCAGATAAAAAGCAGAGGGTGTAGTAGACCGACATGAGAACCCCAGTATGTAACAAATTGTGAATGAGGATTTTGTTCCTAGCTTGCTTAAATAGCAAACACTTTTTTGTCATGGGAAGGTGATGAATTTTGTTGTTTTAGACGTCTAGACTCCTTTAATAACTGTGATAGGATGGAGAGATAATTAAAGGAATGAGGCTGTACTGTGGGAAGTAATGTAAGGCAACAGATTGAAGCTCAATTAAAGCAACGTATCTTATTGATAGATGGTGGCATGGGCACCATGATTCAAGATTACAAATTGGAAGAGCAAGACTATCGTGGTGAGCGATTTGCTGATTGGCACTGCGATCTGAAAGGTAATAATGACCTTTTAGTTCTTACACAGCCAGCATTAATAAAGGACATCCACTCTGCCTACCTAGAGGCGGGTGCTGATATTCTCGAAACTAATACCTTTAATGCTACTACCATAGCAATGGCTGACTATGACATGGAAAGCCTAAGCGAAGAAATTAACTTTGCTGCAGCTAAACTCGCACGTGAGGCGGCAGATGAGTGGACGGCGAAAACACCGGAAAAGCCAAGATACGTAGCAGGTGTTCTAGGCCCAACGAACCGTACTTGTTCTATTTCTCCTGATGTGAATGATCCGGGCTATCGAAATGTTAGCTTTGATGAGTTAGTGGCAGCTTATTCTGAGTCCACTCATGCTTTGATCAAGGGTGGTTCAGACTTAATTCTCATCGAAACAATTTTTGATACCCTAAATGCGAAAGCCTGTGCGTTTGCTGTCGATACTGTATTTGAAGAGCTCGGCTACTCGTTGCCAGTGATGATCTCAGGAACGATCACGGATGCTTCAGGGCGTACGCTTTCAGGTCAAACCACAGAAGCCTTCTATAATTCACTACGTCATGTTAATCCAATCTCTTTCGGCCTTAACTGTGCACTAGGCCCAGATGAGCTTCGTCCATATGTGGAAGAGCTATCACGTATTTCTGAATCGTTTGTTTCTACCCACCCAAATGCAGGCCTACCAAATGCATTTGGTGAATACGACCTCTCTCCTGAAGATATGGCTGAGCATGTTAAAGAGTGGGCTGAAAGTGGATTTTTAAACCTAATTGGTGGCTGTTGTGGTACGACGCCAGAGCATATTCGCCACATGGCTGAAGCCGTTGAAGGAGTTACCCCTCGTGCTTTACCTGAATTGACGGTTGCTTGTCGTTTGTCGGGTTTAGAGCCACTGACGATTGAAAAGGAAAGCCTATTCATTAACGTCGGTGAGCGTACCAATGTAACAGGCTCAGCGCGTTTTAAGCGTTTAATTAAGGAAGAGTTATACGACGAGGCGTTAGACGTCGCTCGTCAGCAAGTTGAAAACGGTGCTCAGATCATTGATATCAACATGGATGAAGGGATGCTTGATGCAGAAGCCTGCATGGTTCGCTTCCTGAATCTTTGTGCATCTGAACCTGAAATTTCGAAAGTACCAATTATGGTCGACTCTTCGAAGTGGGAGGTTATTGAAGCTGGCTTGAAGTGTATTCAAGGTAAAGGCATCGTTAACTCAATCTCGCTAAAAGAAGGCAAAGAGAAGTTCGTTGAGCAAGCCAAGCTGATTCGTCGCTACGGCGCCGCTGTAATTGTGATGGCCTTTGATGAAGTTGGGCAGGCTGAAACTCGTGAGCGTAAGCTACAAATTTGTACCAATGCCTACAATATCTTGGTTGACGAAGTGGGCTTCCCACCAGAAGACGTTATTTTTGACCCAAATATCTTTGCGGTAGCGACAGGTATTGAAGAGCACAACAACTACGCGGTAGATTTCATTGAAGCCGTTGCTGATATTAAACGCGATTTGCCTCATGCAATGATCTCTGGTGGTGTTTCCAACGTTTCTTTCTCTTTCCGTGGTAATAATTATGTTCGTGAAGCGATTCACGCCGTGTTCCTTTACCACTGTTTCAAGAATGGTATGGACATGGGGATCGTGAATGCAGGCCAACTGGAGATTTACGACAACGTACCAGAGAAACTCCGAGAGGCGGTTGAAGACGTTGTTCTGAACCGTCGTGATGATGGTACTGAGCGATTACTTGATATAGCTGCAGAATATGCCAACAAAGGTGTCGGTAAAGAGGAAGACGCTTCTGCGTTAGAGTGGCGTACATGGGTGGTTGAAAAGCGTCTTGAGCATGCGCTCGTTAAAGGCATCACAGAGTTTATTGTTGAGGACACAGAAGAGGCACGCGTTAATGCTTCAAAGCCTCTAGAGGTGATCGAAGGTCCTTTGATGGATGGCATGAACGTGGTTGGCGATTTGTTTGGGGAGGGCAAAATGTTCTTACCTCAGGTCGTAAAATCTGCGCGTGTCATGAAACAGGCGGTTGCTCACCTGGAACCTTATATCAATGCATCGAAGCAAGCTGGATCATCAAATGGCAAAATCTTACTTGCGACCGTAAAAGGCGATGTGCACGATATCGGTAAGAATATCGTGGGCGTGGTTCTGCAATGTAATAACTACGAGATCATTGACCTTGGCGTTATGGTGCCTTGTGAGAAAATCTTAAAAGTCGCGAAAGAAGAAAATGTCGACATTATTGGCCTATCAGGGCTAATCACCCCATCATTGGATGAGATGGTGCATGTGGCTAAAGAGATGGAGCGTCTGGATTTTGATCTGCCATTGTTGATCGGCGGCGCGACAACTTCTAAAGCACATACTGCAGTTAAAATTGAACAGAATTACAAGCATCCAGTGGTCTACGTGAATAATGCGTCACGCGCCGTTGGTGTTTGTACTTCATTGTTATCAGATGAATTACGCCCTGCGTTTGTTGAAAAGCTTGATGCTGATTATGTCCGTGTTCGTGACCAACATAATCGTAAAAAGCCTCGAACCAAACCGGTGACTTTAGAGCAAGCTAGAGCGAATAAAGTCGCAATTGATTGGGACAACTACACTCCACCTGCGCCAACTAAACCTGGTGTACATGTGTTTGACGACTTTGACGTATCGGTTTTACGTAACTATATCGATTGGACACCTTTCTTTATGACTTGGTCGTTAGTCGGTAAATACCCTAAGATTTTGGAACATGAAGAAGTCGGGGAAGAGGCTCAACGATTATTTAAAGATGCAAATGAGCTTCTTGATCGTGTTGAGCGAGAAGGGTTGCTCAAAGCGCGTGGCATGTGTGGATTATTCCCAGCGGCAAGCGTTGGTGATGATATTGAAGTGTATACCGATGAATCACGTACTGAAGTCGCTAAAGTTCTATGTAACCTTCGTCAACAAACAGAAAAACCAAAAGGCTTTAACTACTGTTTGTCAGATTATATTGCTCCTAAAGCGTCAGGTAAAAAGGATTGGATTGGCGCTTTCGCTGTCACTGGTGGAATTGGTGAGCGTGAGTTAGCTGATGAATACAAAGCTGCAGGTGATGATTACAACGCTATCATGATTCAGGCGGTAGCTGATCGTCTGGCAGAAGCTTTTGCTGAATATCTTCATGAGAAAGTACGTAAAGAAATCTGGGGATACTCAGCAGACGAGGATCTATCTAACGATGATTTGATTCGTGAGAAATATCAAGGTATTCGACCTGCGCCAGGTTACCCAGCATGTCCTGAACATACTGAAAAAGGGCCGTTGTGGGAGCTGCTAAATGTGGAAGAAACGATTGAGATGTCACTGACCTCTAGCTACGCAATGTGGCCGGGTGCTTCGGTATCTGGTTGGTATTTCTCTCACCCAGATTCTCGCTACTTTGCTATTGCTCAAATCCAACAGGACCAAGCAGAGAGCTACGCGGACCGAAAAGGTTGGGATATGCTTGAGGCTGAAAAATGGCTTGGGCCAAACCTTAACTAGCAAGCAAAAAGCGCAGTTGATACTGCGCTTTTTTATTGAACGACGAATTAAATCTGATGGGCTGGAAGCTTAAATCAGAATAGTGGCAAGCCCTAAGAAAACGGACAAACCAATAACGTCAGTGACAGTCGTAAGGGCCATACCTCCCGCCAATGCCGGGTCGATATTCATCTTTTTAAGTAAAATAGGAATGGTAACACCAGCAACACCAGCGACGAATAAGTTGGTTAACATAGCTGCCGAGATAATTCCTCCTAGCATCCAATTACCTTTCCAAGCTACAACAATACCGCCAATAATCAGAGCCCACATAATGCCGTTTAATAAGCCGATAGCTGCTTCTTTCAATAGCAATTCACGTTTGTTTGAGTCACCGATGTGGCCAAGGGCTAAGCCACGAATGACTAAGGCAACAGTTTGGTTACCTGCAACTCCGCCCATGGATGGCACAATAGTCATGAGTACAGCAATGGCAGCCATTTGGTCGAGGGTGGCTTCAAACATATTGGAAACTGATGCCGCCGCGAGTGCAGCAAGGACATTTGCTCCTAGCCAGACACTACGTTTTCGCGCGGATTTGACAACGGGTGCGAAGGTATCTTCGTCATCATCCATACCCGCCATGCTCATCATTGAGTGTTCGGCGTCTTCACGAATGACGTCAACTACGTCATCAATGGTAATTCGACCGACTAGGTGCTGATTTTCATCAATAACAGGCGCTGAAACCCAGTTTCGACGCTCAAATAGGCTTGCGATATCAGAGTCACTCATAGTGACTTCAATCGCTTCATCGGCATCCTCCATCACATCACTGATTTTTACGTCAGGTTGAGTGGTGAGCAGGGTCGTAATAGGCAATTCACCGATTAAGCGATTTTCTTCATCAATGACATAAAGAGCATCAGTCGCTTCTGGTAGCTCTCCTTTCATTCTCAGGTAACGAAGTACTACATCCACATCGACATCACCACGAATCGTGATAACGTCAGTGTTCATCAAGCTACCAGCGGTATCTTCTGGGTAGGAGAGGGCAGTTTCAACCAATAGACGCTCGGTTGCGTCCATTTGTGCGAGAACTTCACGAGATACATCATCAGGTAAGCTTCGAAGTACGTAAGCGACGTCATCCGTCTCCATGCCTTCCGTCGCTTCTGCAAGCATTTCAGGTGCCATTCGAGACACAAGATCGTCTTTTACATCCTCGTTTAATTCATCGAGGATCTCACCGTAATCTTCGGGATCAGTTAACTGCCAAAGAACTTCACGACTTTTACGTGGAGAGGCTTCTAATAGATGGGCAATGTCTTCTGGCTCCATGTCCTGAAGTTGGCGGCGGACATGGACAAAGCGACCATTTTCTAGAGCTTCTGTAACTTCCTGGAGGGCTTGGTGAGCTTGGTCAAATTCAATTTGCTCGGCCATCGGTTCCCCCTGACTCTATATGTTTATAATGGTACGAATAGTAACTTAATTTTAGAATGTATTTAATAAGTTAATGTGAAGGAAAGGCAATTAGTCAGTAAGAGGTTAGTCCTCTTCTTCAAACTTGTCTTCAATAAGGTGGCAGACAGCTTCTAAGGCAGGATGTGCGTCATCTCCCTCAGCGCTAATAGTAACGTGTTCACCCTGGGCAGACTCCAGCATGAGCAGCCCCATGACACTATCCGCTGTGGCTTCTTTCCCTTCATGGTTTTGAATAGTCAGAACTGAATCAAAAGATTGTGCAAGTTCGACGAGTTTGACTGCAGCACGAGCATGAAGACCTAAACGGTTTTGGATAAGCACAGTTCTACTCTGTTGCTGCATAGGGGTTATTCCTTGTGATTTTGCTCTAATGAGGCATGACGAATTTGAACCTGGTGGTCCATTTGCGCAAAGTACTCACCAATCTGTTGAGTGAGGTAGACTGAGCGATGTTTGCCACCCGTACAACCGATCGCCACGGTTAAGTAGCTACGGTTATTCTTTTCAAGTAGTGGCAGCCAATTCTCGATGAACTTCTGAATCTGTTGCTTTAATTCGAGCACTTCAGCATGGCTTTCCAAAAATGACTTGATAGGAGCATCCAGCCCTGTCAACGGTCTTAGATCTGGTTCCCAGTGTGGATTGGGCAGGAATCGAACATCAAATACATAGTCCGCATCACTCGGCAAGCCATACTTAAACCCAAACGATTGGAACACCATAACGAGATCTTTGCGTTCTCTACCTTCGACACGCATCCGAACCGTTTCACTTAACTCATGCAGGGATTGATTGCTGCTGTTAATGACTAAGTCGGAGTGTTCTTTAAGTGGAGAAAGAATAGAACGTTCTTTTTCTATTGCTTGTTCTAGTGATGTATTTTCTAGGCTTAACGTTAACGGGTGGATACGGCGTGTTTCGCTATAGCGTTTGAGTAATGTCTCTTTGTTGGCATCTAAGAACAAAACGCTTACATCGGAGCTCTGTTTTAGCCGAGTTAATACATCTTCAACAAGGTTGGGCTCTACTGGTAGGTTACGAATGTCGATACTGACCGCAACGTTCTGTTTACTGGACTGAACAGATTGGACAAAAGTATCGAGCATATCAACAGGAAGGTTGTCGACACAGTAATAGCCGAGATCTTCAAGTACACGGAGCGCGACGCTTTTGCCGGCTCCTGAGTAACCACTAACAACGATAAGGCGCATTATTGGCTAACCATGATTTCGTAAAGCTCTTGGTCAGATTGCGCTTTACGGAGTTGTTTAAGGATCTGCTTATCGTTTAGACGCTCTGCCATACTGGAAAGGGTTTTAAGATGTTCTTTACATTGTGCATCAGGCACAAGTAGAGCAAAAAGTAGGTCAACAGGGCGATTGTCGATAGCATCAAATTCAACCGGTGATTCGCATTGCAGTAATACGGCAACGGCTTGCTCACTGGATTGCATACGAGCATGGGGAATGGCTATTCCATTTCCAATGCCAGTACTGCCCATTTTTTCACGGCTGAGCATGCATTCGAAGAGTTCAGTTGAGTTCTGACCTGTTTTTTCAGCAACGAGTTCACTGATCATTTCTAGGGCACGTTTTTTACTAGTGCACTGGACCGCACTTTTAGTGCAGTCCAGTGTAAGGATTTCGCTTAATTGCATGGTGGTTAGTGAGCGTTTAGCTTCTCTTTGTGCTTGTTTAGCTGTCGAACTAATTTATCGACTAAGGAATCGATAGCGGCATACATGTTTTCATCATCCGAGGAAGCATGTATCTCGCCCTGATTTACGTGAAGGGTAGCTTCTGCGATTTGACGGACTTTTTCAACTTTTAATACAACATGAACGCTGTTGATGTGGTCAAAAAAGCGTTCTAGCTTTTGAAACTTTTCATTTACATAGTCTTGCATTGAATCTGTTAGATCAATGTGGTGGCCATTAATATTGATTTGCATAGACTTTCCTTCTCGGTTAAATGCCTTACAACAGGCGTTTGCGCTGACTTGAAGGGGCAATGCCTAGTGATTCTCGGTATTTTGCTATTGTTCGTCTAGCGACCTGAATCCCTTGGTCAGCGAGTAGAGCTGCAATCTTACTGTCACTCAGTGGTTTTGCACTGTTCTCGGCAGCAACTAGCTTCTTAATTAAAGCTCGAATTGCAGTAGATGAACATTCTCCACCATTGTCAGTGCTGACGTGGCTGGAGAAGAAGTACTTAAGTTCAAAGATGCCACGTGGGGTATGCATGAATTTCTGCGTTGTTACCCGTGAGATGGTTGACTCATGCATGTCGACATCCAGTGCCACATCATTGAGTACCATCGGCTTCATAGCTTCTTCACCATACTCGAAGAAATCGCGTTGATGTTCAACAATACACTTAGCAACTTTGAGCAGTGTCTCGTTTCTACTTTCTAAGCTTTTAATCAGCCATTTTGCTTCTTGTAAGTTACTACGAATGTATTGGCTATCTGCGCTGCTACCTTTACCTAGTGCGGCGTATTGTTGATTAACCTTCAATCTAGGGACTGCGTCAGGGTTGATAGTAACAATCCACTTTCCATGATCTTTATAGACAGAGACATCCGGAATGACATACTCAGCGTGCTCTGTTGAGATTCGGCTACCAGGCCTAGGATCGAGTTGTTGAATCAGTTTTAGTGTTTCACGTAAATCTGCTTCTTTTAGCTTAGCTTCTTTTATGATCAGTTTGTAATCACGGTTACCTAACTGATCAATATGATCAGTTAGAACTCGTTTAGCTTCTGATAGCCAAGGCGTGTCTTCTGGGAAAGTCGCCAACTGTAGCAATAAACAGTCTTGCAGATTAACGGAAGCGACACCCAATGGATCAAATTGTTGAATGCGTTTACGCACTGCTTCAATCTCTTCTATTTCGATCTCTTCGTTATCAAAGCTTTCAAGAATATCTTGCGGTGATACTGTGAGGTAACCATAGTCATCAACGGCATCAATAATCGCCATTGCAATCGTGCGGTCGGTTTCACTAAATGGTGTAAGGTCGAGCTGCCAAGTTAGGTAGTCAAGCAGTGACTGGGTAGTTTCACCCTGATAAACAGGCATGTCATCATCAAGTGCGATGCCAGTGCTGCCAGTGTTTGCGCTATAGACGTCTTCCCAAGTGGTGTCTATTTCAAGCTCTGAGCTGATTTCTGATTTTTCTATTAACTCAGAGCTATCTTGTGGTTCAGCATCTCCAACATCGACGGTTGGCTCTTTGTCCTCATTACCTGACTTATCTTCAGCGACTGGGGTATCTTCACTCGATTCTTCAACCTCAAGCAGTGGGTTGGAGTCTAACGCCTCTTGAATTTCTTGTTGAAGCTCCAGCGTCGACAACTGCAACAAACGAATCGCTTGCTGTAGCTGCGGAGTCATGGCTAACTGTTGACCTAGCTTGAGTTGTAATGAGGGTTTCATTCAGTAATTTTTGCCTTAAATGCTAGAGAATCTTGCTGTTCTTCACTTTAATCATAGACGGAATTGTTCGCCGAGATAAACTTGTTTTACTTGTTCATTATTGAGAACTTCGTTCGGCGATCCTTCCGCAATCAAATGTCCTTGGCTCACAATATAAGCTTTTTCACATACGTCGAGGGTCTCTCGAACGTTATGGTCCGTGATTAATACGCCTAGTCCACGATCGCGTAAATGTTCAATGATCTTCTTAATATCAATCACTGAAATTGGATCAACACCCGCGAATGGTTCATCAAGCAAGATAAATTTCGGATTAGCGGCAAGTGCTCTGGCGATTTCAACTCGACGACGTTCACCCCCAGATAGTGCCATACCTGCGCTTTGGCGAATGTGCTGAATGTGGAATTCTTCGAGCAAATCTTCCAGTTTGTCCTGTCGCTCTTCTCGTGTTAGCTCTTTGCGAGTTTCAAGCACGGCCATGATATTGTCTTCAACAGACAGTTTACGGAAGATGGACGCTTCTTGTGGAAGATAACCAATACCCATGCGAGCACGACTGTGCATAGGAAGAATACTGATGTCTTCATCATCAATGAAAATAGAGCCTTCATCACGCGCAACTAAGCCTACAATCATATAAAACGAGGTGGTTTTACCTGCACCATTAGGGCCGAGTAAGCCTACAATTTGGCCTGACTCAACCTGTAGGCTTACATCAGATACCACCTTGCGGTTTTTGTAGCTTTTGGCTAAATGCTCTGCTTTTAATAATGTCATATTATTCTTGTACTGCTTGAGGCTGAAGGACAGTCGATACGCGATCGCCTTTTTGTTTACCATCAGCGATCAGTTTTTGCGATGAAATCTGGTAACGAATTTGGTTACCACGAATGACGCTGTCATCTTGAGAGAGCATCGCTTTGTTACGCATAGTCAGTTGGTCTTTAGCCAAACTGTATTCCAGTTCTTTGGCTTCGCCGTAGAGTGTTTTGCCATCATCGGTAAGCTGAGAAAACGTCGCTAGTTCACCAAATCCATCAATACGCTGAATTGAACCGTCTTTCGGATCACGAGTGACGATGATTTTCTCAGCATTGATGTTGATACTGCCTTGTTTTAGCTTTACATCACCTAAGAAAGTGACTTGATTGCTTTGCATGTCCAACTGTTGACTGTCTGAGTCAATGTATACCGGTTGCTTCTGGTCTGTGGACAAGGCTAGTGCTTGGCCCGACATAAATAAACAAGCAATAAGACTAAGGTGTGAGAGTTTCATATCTACCTTGTACGCTCTTATATAGGGTTGCATCGTGGTCAGCAAAGTTGCCTTTCATTGCTTGACCAACGGTTTCAAATTGTGGGCCATGAATGATAACTTGGTTATCTGCCCAAAAATCTCGGTTGTCTAATTGGATACTTATACTGCTCGTAGACAGTGTATTGAATCCGGACTCAGGTAATAGGTTATTAACAATAACATCACCAGACAGAGTTAAAACATGCTTCTTATCGAGCACACCTGTATTGGCGGTCATTTCCCATTCTTGAGTCAATCCTTCCTTGTAGACTTTTAATACGGGTTGTTCAAAAACCGTGTCACCATTTTTGGCGTAGTGATCGAGGCTTTGCGAAGTGATCACATAGCTACGCACACCTTCATCTGTAAATGAGGTATTGGTGAGTTGTTGGCCACTAAACATTGGCTGTTCTAGATCAGGGCTAACTTTCGGTGCTTCTTGTTGTTGGCGGCTAAAGTAGTAGTAGCCTGACCAACAAAGAGCAAAACCCAAAATGAGATAGCCGATACGAGATAGACTCATATACTCAAACCTTTGTGAACGTCTAATTCATCTCTCGCTTGGAGGATGAGGTCGCAAACCTCTCGGACAGCACCATGGCCGCCTTTAATTGCAGTCACGTAGTTTGCTCTTTTCGCTAACAACGGATGACCGTCAGCTACACATACTTTAAGTGCGACTTGTTCCATCACCGGCCAATCGATCAGATCATCACCAATATAGCCTGTTTGCTGCGCTGAGATATTCAACTTCTTACAAATATCTTGGTATGCTTTTATTTTATCGTCTTGGCCTTGATAAATCAGTGAGATGCCTAAGGCTTTCATTCTATTCTCAACGATTTGTGATTTACGGCCAGTAATGATAGCAATCTCAATGCCTGCATTCATGAGGGATTTTACGCCATAGCCATCACGAGTATGGAATGTTTTGAGCTCTTCACCATCGTTGCCCATGTAAATCAGGCCGTCGGAAAAGACTCCATCCACATCACAGATAAGCAGCTTTATTTCTTTGGCAATGGCTAGGGTAGTTTGTTCCACTGGTTGGTATAGAGTTTCGACCATCTGAGACATTACATTACTCCTGCCTTTAGCATGTCGTGCATATTAAGCGCGCCTACAACTTTGCCTTGGTCGCAAAGAATCAAACCATTGATGCTCTTATCTTGCATCATATTTAGCCCTTCAGCAGCCAGCATGTTGGGGGTGGCAACGGTAGGGTTAATGGTCATTACATCGCCGATAATAGCACTGTGAATATCAACTCGCTTATCTAAAATTCGACGTAGGTCGCCATCAGTGAATATACCAACAAGTTGCTGGTGGTCATCTACCACTGCCGTCATTCCGAGCCCTTTTTGGCTGATCTCTAGCAGTGCATCACGCACTACGGTATTCGGTGTTACTAAAGGTAATTTGTCACCAGTGTGCATGATATCAGAAAGCTTCAGTAGCAGTTTTCGACCGAGCGCACCACCCGGATGAGACAACGCAAAGTCATCAGCAGTGAACCCACGAGCTTGCATTAGCGCCATAGCTAGCGCATCTCCCATCACTAAGGTTGCTGTGGTGCTTGAGGTTGGTGCTAGCTGAATAGGGCAAGCTTCTTTCGGTACTGTAATTTGAAGGTGCAGATCCGATAGCTTTGCCATATTGGAGTGAGGCTTACCTGTCATACTGATTATTTTGATATTCAGTCGCTTTAAGACAGGAAATAGAGCTAAAATCTCAGAAGATTCGCCAGAGTTAGAAATAGCCAATACGATGTCACCTGGCTCAATCATTCCTAAGTCACCGTGTGCCGCTTCACCTGGGTGTACGAAAAATGATGACGTACCGGTGCTCGCTAGCGTTGCCGCAATCTTATTGCCAATATGCCCAGATTTTCCCATCCCCATCACAACCACTTTACCTTCAGTATTGGCAAAGATCAGTTCACATGCTTTAGTGAAATCCTGATTGAAATAGTGTTCTAGTTGCTTCAAGGCCTCGATCTCAGTGCGAAGAACTTCTTGTGCTGCAGAGCGATAGTCAAACATGTGAAACCTCAGTAATAAGTATTAAGCCGTCATATTCATGATTAGGTATGCTTGATAGGCGATAAAGGTACAGAAAAGCACGCCACCTTCAATGCGATTGATACTGCGTGATTTACCTAGCGCCATGACAACAAGCAGTAAGGATACACCTAGCATGACCCAAAAATCTCGTCCCATAGCATACTCGCTGAGGATAGATGGGTTTAAGATTCCTGGAATACCCATTACAGCTAAGATATTGAAGACGTTGGATCCAATAATGTTGCCAACGGCCATATCATCTTCACCTTTCATAACGCCTGCCAGAGATGCTGCTAGTTCAGGTAAGCTGGTACCAACTGCAATGATGGTTAGGCCGATCACCAAATCACTCATCCCAAAGTACTGAGCAATAATAACCGCGTTATCGACTAATAGATCTGCGGAGACGGGCAGGATGATTAAACCAATCACAACCCACATTGCCGCTTTAGGGATACTGACGCCATCAGGAACTTCGGATTCTTGTTCTTCCAAAAGCGGATCGACGCTACCTGCGGCTTTTTCTTTTTGGCTAATTCGCAGCATGGCAATGATAAAGGCGGCAAAAAGAACGAAGAGAAGAATACCTTCGTAAAAACCTAAGTGGCTATCCCAAAGTAAAATGCCGGCAAGAAGGGTTACGCCTATCATAAGTGGAAGCTCGCGGCGTAATACGGCTGAGCTGATTGAGAGTGGTTTGATTAACGCAGTGATACCCAGAATAAGGGCGATGTTAGCAATGTTTGAACCCAAAACATTACCTACTGCAGTATCGGTTTTACCATCAAGTGCTGCGGTTGCAGAAACCATCATTTCAGGTGCCGAAGAACCCATTGCAAGAATCGTCATACCGATGACTAGTGGAGAGATACCGAAATTTCGAGCTAATGCAGCAGAGCCAAATACCAGCTTATCAGCACTCCAAACCAAAAATACTAATCCGATGATGAGAAACGCAACGGCTTCAAACATGATGCTTCCTAATTAATTTACAACGAGAGAATTTAACCGTTAATTTTGACGCTTTGGGTTATAAAAGGGAAGCGGATCATTCAATTAATTGTTAAGTGATGATTCTAAGTAATCCTTTGCGATAGGATGAATTACAATCAATTAAGTACAAATGAGAAGCAACTAATTAATCGAACAGTGCTTTTAATTCCATTTGAATGTGCTTATGATTGCCCATTCTTAGTGCCCAAGTTAGAGGTTTGAATGACATCAGAAGACCTAGTAACCATCAATCACTTATCGTTTTCGCGAGGAGAGCGAAAGATATTTGATGATGTCAGCTTGCGAGTTCCTAAAGGCAAAGTGACCGCAATCATGGGCCCTTCAGGTATAGGGAAGACCACATTATTACGTTTGATTGGCGGACAGATTTATCCCCAAGCAGGTGAGATCTGGTTTGATGGCGACAATATCCCATCACTGAGCCGAAAGCGTTTATATGCCGCACGCAAAAAAATGAGTATGTTGTTTCAATCTGGCGCTTTGTTTACTGATTTAACAGTTTTCGATAACGTCGCTTTTCCTTTGCGTGAACATACTCAATTAAGTGAAGAACTTATTCGAACTTTAGTGTTACTAAAATTAGAGGCAGTGGGCTTACGTGGTGCGGCGCAGCTTATGCCGAGTGAGTTGTCGGGCGGTATGGCAAGACGCGCTGCTTTGGCGCGGGCGATCGCACTTGATCCTGATTTAATCATGTTTGATGAACCCTTTGTTGGCCAAGATCCGATCACCATGGGGGTTCTAGTTGAGTTGATTCGAAATTTAAACCAAGCCTTAGGGGTGACGTCTGTAGTTGTTTCACATGATGTACCTGAAGTGATGAGTATTGCCGATTGGGTTTACATCTTGGCCAACGGGAAAATCATTGCTAGTGGAACGCCAGAAGAGCTCGTTGCGAATCCAGATCCTCAGGTTCAACAATTTCTCAAAGGTGATGCTGATGGCCCTGTGCCATTTCGTTATCCTGCCCAACCAATTGCAAAGGAATTGTTTCAATGATGGCTGACTTAGCAAATTTTATCGCGGGTATTGGGCGTCGCTCGCTTTCAGTCATGGAATCATTTGGCCGAGCAAGTCTTATGCTGTATGGCGCGCTTGTCACGCGTCCAAAGCCAATTCAAAACCTTCCGTTGTTGACTAAGCAGTTATACAGCGTTGGCGTTCAGTCATTGTTGATTATTGTTTTATCAGGCTTGTTCATTGGGATGGTCTTGAGTCTTCAAGGTTACGTTATCCTGATTGATTTTGGTGCTGAAGGTGCACTTGGTCAAATGGTCGCACTTTCACTGCTTCGAGAGCTTGGCCCTGTTGTGACGGCTCTGTTATTCGCTGGTCGCGCTGGCTCTGCTCTGACGGCCGAGATTGGTTTAATGAAAGCAACGGAACAGTTGTCGAGCATGGAAATGATGGCTGTTGATCCGTTAAAACGAGTGATTGCGCCACGTTTTTGGGCTGGGGTTATTTCAATGCCGCTCCT
>Ga0209272_10000959_pt1 | contig 19811 bp, 20 predicted proteins | sample tdDd002_FD_187125 | JGI IMG/M metagenome (GOLD analysis project Ga0209272, IMG submission 187125) | Marine sediment microbial communities from the Atlantic coast under amendment with organic carbon and nitrate - tdDd00.2 (SPAdes)... | ecosystem: Environmental > Aquatic > Marine > Coastal >... | reverse complement strand
AGTAAAATACTATATATTTATTTTAAAAATATTTGGCAATTTCTTGGATACTTAATTTTTAAAAAAATAAAATAAGAATGGTGATAAAGATGAATAAAACTATACCCTATATTTGTTTCTTTCTAATCTGTTTAATATCCTTAGTCCCTAGTAAAATAAAGATTTATATCGCAAGTATATTATTTTTCATTGCTTGTGTCTGGATATTCAATCTTATCGATTCAATAAAAGAATCATACGGATCTTCAAAAGTTGAAGATTTATTTAAATTCTTTTTAATTTTTATTCTTATTAAGGTTATTGAAGATAGAATTGGTACTAAGGACTTCTTAAACTATATTTATGAAATGCCAATTTTTATTCAGATAATCCTAGGAATTTTTATAATTATTTTAGCTATCTTGTTTTACTTAGTAAAAATACTGCCATATTTTATATTACAAGAGTTTAATTTTTTAGATGAACTTGAATTAAATAATGTAGATTTTGATAAATGTAATCTTTACGATATTAAGTATGCCTATTATTCCTATTCTGAGAAAAGGGTACAGGCACACCAAGCTTCTATTGATAGTAATCTGAAAACTGGGGACTATCTACATATAAAACTAAAAAATATAGGTTTAACTAGGATAACACATCTATTTATATATAAAATCGTAGTAGTTGCCCAAGATGAAATTTTATCCCACTTTTATATTCATACCAATAGAAAAAATAAAGAAGATAAGAGTGGTGAAATTAATATAATAATTAAAACAAATAATAATTCAGTTAAAGAAGTTGAGGTTGAATACTGGTATTACTTTATTGCTGCTTTTTCCCAGACTATTTATTTAGATAAATTTGAAAGATATATCATCGGTCCACGAGAAGTAGCTAAACCACATGGTAAATAAAAACCAGAAGAAATAAGTTTAAAATCTCTTCTGGTTTCTAGATTACTATGTGTTTTTAACCTGAACTTTCATATTCTTTTTATATACCTGCTCGCTAACTATTATAAATCCTCATTTTTCCTAATGGCTCTCCTGCTAGGATATGAAAGTGAAGATGAAATACCTCTTGTCCTCCATACTCATTACAGTTGGTGATTACTCTGTAACCCTCCTCCTGTACTCCCAGTTCCTTTGTGATCTCTCCTATAGCCATGTACATCTCACCGATGAGCTCCTTGTCTTCAGCTTTGATATCATTTACCGTAGGAATCTCCTTTTTAGAGACTACCAGTATATGGATAGGTGCCTGAGGATTGATATCCTTAAAGGCTAATACCTTATCGTTTTCATATACGATACTTGCCGGGATCTCTCTTTCAATTATCTTAGTAAATAATGTTGCCATAACTCCCCCTTTTATTACTTTGTTATATTTGTATAGGTTAATTTATACTCTTTTTATCTGTTCTTAATTCTCCTCTACTCTATTTCGATATAGCTTTGTACTCTTATATTTACTAGACCGTTATACAGATTAAGTTTATTGGTGTGCTCTACATAATTATTATCTGACAAAACACCAATTGTTACTCATAAAAGGTCATATATTAATATTTTACTTATGAGAGATTATAGAGAGAGGTCAGTTTTATTTGGTTCGTTTCCTTTTGCTGATCAAAAGAAATGAACATAGCTTTTACACCAACAGGAAAATTTAAATTGTTTTAAGTTTGAACATAATACTTTAATACAAGCTATTATACTTATAATAAAAAAACTTGCAAGTGTCTGCAAGTTTTTAATTGGTTTTTAGTGACAGTTTCCACCGCAACCACAACCACCTTTTTTCTCTTCACCTTCTATTTTAGCTATTCTTGTAGCATGTCTTCCACCTTCAAACTCAGTAGAAAGGAATGTGTCTACCATATCAAGAGCCAGTACGTCTCCTACCATTCTTGCTCCAAGAGCCAGTACATTGGCATCGTTATGCTCTCTTGTCAGTCTTGCCATAGTTGTGTTAGTACAAAGTGCCGCTCTTACACCTGCTATCTTGTTTGCCGCTATTGATATACCTATACCAGTACCACATACGATAATCCCGCTGTCAGCCTTACCAGCTACCACAGCTTCTCCTACAGCTCTTCCAAACTCAGGGTAATCCACTGAATCAGTTGAGTGAGCTCCAAGATCAAGTATCTCAAATCCTTTATCCTCTAAATGCTTTTTTATCTGTTCCTTTAATCCAAATCCACCGTGATCTGCACCTAATGCTATCTTCATAATATTTCCTCCTAAATCTTCATTGTACCTGGCTATATTATACAATAGCCCCTAGTTTTATTCAACTTATAGTTTCCTCTGAAATCCACTCCAGATAACCCTTGCTCCCCCTGTCTATCTTCACTCCCACCACCTGTGGAAGATCATAGGAGTGGTTAAGGTTTATTACCTTTTCCACCTCTTCATATAGTTTTTCCTTGGTTTTTATTATTCCCTGAACCTCGGTAGACTTCTCCATCTTCCCGTCCCATGTATAGAGGCTCTCTATCTCCTTTAGCTGGATACAGGCTGCCAGCTTTTTTTTAAGAAGGATTTCTGCTATTTTTTCTCCCTCTTCCCTTGTGGAAAAGGTAGTCATAACCATCATATACAATATTATCCCCCTAGAGCTCTACTCCCTCTATATCTAAGATATTTCCCCTGCCGCTTTCATTTAAATATACAGATACCCTTGCCCTGCAGTGAAATCTCTTATCCACTAACAAGGTGTAGTTACCTGCCTCTATATACTTATATCCATCTCTTTCTTTTAGTTGTTTTTTTTCCAGCTTCACCTGAAGCTCAGTGGTAGGACTTCCCCCTCATGAGCAGCCCCTTAAAAGAGATAGTATTATAGTGCTGTAATTGTTTTCTTCCAGATAATTTGATGCTCTTCTACTGATCTTCACTTCTGTCATGTTACCACATCCATTCTGTACCGAGATATACTTCTATCCCCTTATATTACTCTATTTGGATGTTTTCTCCTAATTTTCTCTCTGAAACTTTACTCCTTCAGGATGCAGTTTAAAAGGGACAGATAACCTGTCCCCCTGCTTAACTTAAACTCTTTTTGATTTTATCTCAGCCTGAGCTGCTGCTACCTTTGCGATTGGTATTCTGTATGGTGAGCACGAGATATAATCAAGGCCCAGAGAATGACAGAACTCAATACTTCTAGGATCTCCTCCGTGTTCTCCGCATATACCAAGTTTTATATCAGCCTTTTCAGACCTAGCCAGCTCCACACTCATCTTCATTAGCTTCCCTACACCCTTCTCATCTATAGATTCAAATGGATCGTGAGCTAATATCTCCTTACTCTTATACTCCCCAATAAATTTAGGAGAATCATCTCTTGAGTATCCAAATGTTATCTGAGTAAGGTCATTTGTACCAAAACTAAAGAATTCAGCTTCATTTGCTATCTCATCTGAGGTAACACATGCTCTTGGAACCTCTATCATAGTCCCTAACTTATAATCTATAGTTGTTTCCTCTGCTTTAAATACCTTCTTAATAGCTTCATTTACTCTTTCCTTTACATATATAAGCTCATTTACCTCTCCAACCAGTGGAATCATGATCTCAGGTTTTACATCTATTCCGTTTCTCTTACTTTCTATTGCAGCCATTATTATAGCTCTTGCCTGCATCTCATAGATCTCAGGATAAGTTACCGCCAGTCTGCACCCTCTGTGACCCAGCATAGGGTTAAATTCCTTTAGTCCCTCTATTCTTCCCTTTAGTTCATCAAAACTTATATGCATACTCTCAGATAATTTTTCTATATCCTTATCTTCTGTAGGCAGGAACTCGTGAAGAGGAGGATCTAGTAGTCTTACTGTGACAGGTCTTTCTCCCATAGCTTTAAAGATCCCTACAAAGTCTTCCTTTTGAAGTGGTAATAATTTTGCCAGTGCATTACCTCTTTCAAGAGGTGTCTTAGCCACTATCATCTCCCTTACAGGCCATATCTTAGCTTCATCAAAGAACATATGCTCTGTACGGCAAAGACCTATTCCCTCCGCTCCAAATCTTATTGCTGTCTCACAGTCCTTTACAGTATCAGCATTGGTTCTTACACCCATACTCTTATATTCATCTACCCATATCATGAACTTTTCAAAGGCTGAATCTATGACACCATCTTTTCTTGCTATCTCTCCCTTATATACCTTTCCGGTATTTCCGTCTAGAGAGATATAATCACCCTGAGCTATCTCTACATCACCTAATGTCATCTTACTGTTTTTTTCATCAAGGTCTATAGCACTACACCCACTGATACAGCACTTACCCATACCTCTTGCTACTACAGCTGCGTGAGATGTCATTCCTCCGTGAACAGTTAATATCCCTTCAGCAAGGTTCATTCCCTCTATATCCTCTGGTGAAGTTTCTCTTCTTACAAGGATCTCTCCCTTACCAGCTTTTATATCTTCAGATGTAAATACCACTCTACCACTTGCTGCTCCTGGAGATGCAGGAAGTCCTGTTACCAGAGCTCTCTCCTTTTTCAGCATAGCCTGATCAAAGTTTTTATGTAGAAGCTGGTTTATACTTGATGCATCTACTCTTAATATAGCTTCTTCTCTTTCTATAAGCCCCTCTTCTACCATCTCTACCGCTGTCTTTATCGCTGCTGCTGCAGTTCTCTTTCCGTTTCTTGTCTGCAGTAGGTATAGTTTACCCTTTTCTATGGTAAATTCTATATCCTGCATATCCTTATAATGGTTTTCAAGAAGGTCACATACTGCTATAAACTCCTTATATACCTCTGGCATCTCAGCCTCTAATCCCTCTATCTTCTTAGGAGTTCTTATCCCTGCCACTACATCTTCGCCCTGAGCATCCAGTAGGTATTCACCAAACATCTCTTTTTCCCCGGTAGCTGGATTTCTTGTAAATGCTACCCCGGTACCAGATGTATCTCCCAGGTTTCCAAATACCATACTCTGTACATTTACTGCTGTTCCTATACTGTCATCTATTCCATTTATCTCTCTATATATTATAGCTCTTGGGTTGTTCCACGACTTAAATACCGCTTCCACAGTGGCTATTAGCTGGTCAAAGGAATCTTCAAGGAACTCTTCCCCTGTTTCCCTTCTGTATATACTTTTAAATTCTACAACTACTTTCTTAAAGTCCTCAGCTTTTAAGTCCTCTATTTTACAGTTTTTTTCTTCAGTTATATTTTCAAGGACCATATCAAACTTATATTTAGGTACATTCTTTACTACATCTGAAAACATCTGTATAAATCTTCTATATGAATCCCATGCAAACTTCTCATTTCCGCTTTCAGCTGCAAGAGCCTCTACACTCACATCATTTAATCCAAGGTTTAGCACTGTATCCATCATTCCCGGCATTGATACTGCCGCTCCGGATCTTACAGATACCAGCAGGGGACTGCCCTTCCCCTCAAAGCTCTTACCTGTATTCTTTTCCATCTTCATAATGTGAACTGCTATCTGACTCTTTACATCCTCACACAGCCACTGATTTCTGGAATAGTATTTTTTACAAGCATCTGTTGAAATAGTAAAACCAGTTGGTACAGGAAGTCCTATCTTAGTCATCTCAGCAAGGTTTGCCCCCTTACCTCCCAATAGATCCTTCCAGTCTTTACCACCATTTTCAAATGAATATACCATTTTCTTCATACTTTGACCCCCTGTAATCTATAATAATTTCAATTTTTTGTATTTTGAAGGGGAGGTCTGCCCGTCCTCCCCTAACTACACGATTAAACTGTTTTCTTAAGTGTTCTTCTTCTTAAGAAATGGTTTTTTTTGTATTTTGCCTTACTCATCGTCCCCTCCTTTACCCGTAATTATTTATAAAGATCTTAATTATTAATAGTTTTAATTATTCTTCTATCCCTATCTGCAACTCTCCTAATAGAGCTTTACTCCGTTTTCCCTTGCTATCTCCATAATGATCTCAGCACTTTCCTCTATAGCTTTTTCAGATACATCCACCACGGGACAGCCAACCTTCTTCATTATCTCATCAGCATAGTCCAGTTCCTCTATTATCCTTCCCATAGATGAATAAGTAGATCCATTCTCAAACCCAATCGTCTTTAACCTCTGCTCTCTTACCTTATTTAACATCTCTATTGAATTAGTCAGTCCTATTATCTTCTTTTTAGGTACTTCAAATATCTCCTTAGGTACCTCTACCTCTGGTACCAGGGGTATATTTATTACTTTTATCTTCTTTTTATTCCCAAGGTATATACTGAGTGGTGTCTTTGATGTCCTTGATACTCCCAGTATCACAAGGTCAGCTTCATGTATTCCCCTTACATCCTTACCGTCATCATACTTTACCGCAAACTCTATGGCTGCTATCCTTTTAAAGTATTTTTCATCCAGTCTTCTGTAGAGTCCCGACTCCCTCTTTGGAGGCTTTTCCACATGGACTTCCAGAAGATCTATGAGGGGATTCAACATATCTATGCACTTAAAGCTTCTGTCCCTGCAAAACTCCTTTAGCTTTTTTACTACATCTAAGTGAACGATTGTATATAGTACGATTATATTTCTAGCCTTATCCAGTATCTTTAGCTCCTGCTCAAGAACCTCTAAGTTACTCACATGGGAGTGCTTTACTATCTCGCTTTCCCTCATGCCAAACTGGCTCAGGGCACATCTGGCTAGCTGTTCACCAGTCTCCCCAAAGGAATCTGAAAATACGTGTATACTAAAATCCTTCATAATCCACCTACCCCTTAAACTCTTCTACGAAAATTTTTGTAATAGTAGTTTTTGAAACCTTTCCGATAACCTTATATCTGTTGAATCCTATCTCCTCCACCACCGGAAGGGAGTCTATCTCATGCTCTACCATCTTTTCTGCTGCTTCATGTATAGTTTCATCCTTATAGCAGTACACTATATTTGGCATTCTGGTCATTATCATACCTATGGGTGACTGACGACTGTCATTTCCACCCATCATATGTTTAAGGAGATCCTTCCTTGATACTACTCCTGAAAGTAATCCGTCCTTAGTAACATATATACTCCCTGTATCCTTTAAAAATATAGAAACTATCGCTTCATATACTGTTGTTTCCTCACTGAGTATATTGGGTACACTCATATAGTTGCTCACATCATCTTTTCCCAGCTTCTTCCCTGCTGGATTTCCGCTTCCCAGGTATGAGTATCCTATCTTTGTCTTAGAGGCTACTACCATGTCCTTTGTCAAAACAGAAAAGTCTGTTCTAAGTGCTCCCCTTGTAACTCCAAGGATCTCTGCTATATCCCTTCCTGTTATAGGCCCTCTTTTTTTTACGATATCTATTATTTTTTCCTGTCTCTCTGAATACATAACTACCACCCTTTTAGAGTACACTATTAGTTTATTTTCACGTTTTTTATTCGTTTGCTGTGCATCATTTCCTATACCACAGATGATACATCAATTTTTCTAAGTTTTCAATAGCTTTTCCATTGATTTTTCATTTTTTTTTTGCACTTTTATTTCACACCAGTAAAATCAAAGAATACAAAAGTGTACACTTATTAAAAATATTAACATTTTTTTTACATTCTTCTGTACAACAAAAAAAAGTGTACCATTCGGTACACTTTTTCAGTATTTTTCATAGTTATTGTGATCTTAGAGGTTTATACAAAACCTTTTGCCATCCATTTTTTACTTCTCCATCTAAGGAGCATAGCAAATCCTCTTATCCATTCGTCTACACCATTGGCTATCCATATCCCTATAAGACCATACTGCATCTTTATTCCCAGTATCCATGCTAAGGGGACTGCTATTCCCATCATACATGTCATCGCCATGACAGCCGGAAACTTTATATCTCCCGCTGCATGAAGGGAACTTATTATCACTATATTAAAGGTTCTACCGGTTTCTACAAATAGGAACCATATAAATACCTTGTAGGCTATAGACAGTATCTTAGGGTCTGTTGTAAATATGCCCAGTATCTGACCTTTAAATACAATTACTAAGGCTGAAACAATTGTAGCTGCTCCAAAGGATATTGCGGTACTTCTCAGACACTTTTTATATACCTCTTCCTTTCTTCCTGCTCCTACCAATCTTCCTACCTGGATTGCTGTTCCGTGTCCCATTGCTATGGAAAATGTCATTACAAATGAGGCCACCAGTGTAAGGTAGGTCCTGGCTGTTATCGTCTCTGCTCCCATGGTATTTACAAAGGATAATATTATCATCTGAGCTACAGACCAGCAAAGGTGTTCCCCTGCTGTGGGAATACCTATGGTCATTATATTTTTTAGTATCTTCACAGGGAACCTCTTAAGCCTTCCTATATCAAGGCTAAAGTTGCAGCACCTGCACATAACTTTAAATGCTATTATACATCCTATAGATCTTGAAACCACTGTGGATATTCCTACCCCTGTCACTCCAAGGACCGGGGCTCCAAACCATCCGAAGATAAACATTCCGTTTCCCACTATATTTAAGAGGTTTACACCAAGGTTTATATAAAGGACCTCCTTGGTATTGCCATGAGCCTTCATAGCAGCCCCTGATGTCAGGGTAAGAGCCTGAAATACGCATAGACCTCCCACTAACTTAAAGTAGTTCATTCCTATATCAGCAAGCTGCGGAGGAAGGTTTATACCTTTTAGTATAAAGTTTGTTCCCAGTACATAGGCTCCCCCTAATAAGATAGCTATGATGAGGTTCATCACAAGGGACACACCTATTACATCTTGAATCTTATTATTTTTCTTAGCTCCCAGATATTGCGAGGTAAGTATTGTAGTTCCCAGACATATAAAACTAAATATTACATTTTGCATAAGGAGTACCTGACTGATACCTCCTACTGCTCCCACAGCCTGATCGCTGTATTTTCCTAGCATTATTGTATCTATATTTCCTACTATTGTCACCAGCAACAGTTCAAAAAATATAGGTATTGTCAGAGCTAACAAGCTCATATTTTTTTCTTTTTTCATGATTATTCCCGTGCTCCCTGTTTTTATTTTTTACATCTAAACATTTTATCTCAAATCATAAAAAAAAGCTATCTTCTTTTAACTTTTAACCACTCTTTTACATCTGCAATTTTTTAAGATACATAGGACTGCTGCTCTTTGCCCTCCTTTTTTTTATTATTCCCCTCTTTTTTACTTTTATTGACATTGTCTAAGGTACAAAACTGGTTTCCTGATAATATAACTGCATAAATAAGATAAGGCCATGCTACATCTAAATAAAACAGAGTTTAACTCTTCTTTTATCTCCAGCCTTTATTTTATCACTTTACAAAGGAGGCATCCATATGAATTATCTATTAAACCTTGAAACCAAGTATGAAAAATTTAGAATAAAAAACTTTACCAGTGCTGAATTTCTTTTATCATTTTACTTTGGGTTATCTCTTATACTTTTCCTTTTGGGACCTGTCTATGCGTATACAAGATAATTATCTAAGATCCGACTTTATTCCAATATTAAATACCGCAAATTCTATAACCCCCTTTATAATAAAAAAAGAGAACTTTTAGTTCTCTTTTTTTATTATTTCAATTAAATTTTTCATACAATGTATATATAAAACCTGCCACACACTCTAGTCATCTTCCTCCTCTGAATAGTTGTTATTAAAGGTATATTTCTGAAGTTTTTTCTCATATGATATTATTACATCCTTTGCTTTTTTCTCCTCTTCATTTAAGGGGTTCTCTTTATTGTTATCACCTGTCCGGCTTTCAATATCAGCCATTATCCTTCTCCCCTCTTTTGTGAGAAAATAACTGTGACCTAAACTCTCCTTCTTTTTTCCAACTATTTCCTTTTTTATTAAGTCACCTAATATCCTTACCAGTTGTCCCTTATCGATAAGTGTTATATTATTTAGCTTTCCAATATAGTTCCCATTTTCATTAAGTGATATCAAAACAATAAACTCGTTATATGTAAGACCTTCAAAACCTGTTTTACACAGCTCCTTATATGAAATTATTATCCTATGTAGCGCTAGTATTCCCTTCACTTCTTTTCCTCCTCTTTACCCTAAAAATTATATCACAAAAATATTTTACTTTATCATTTAAGCGTGTTCACACAAGACCAATATCATGGTATCTATCTTAAATAAGTAACAATTTATTGGCATTTAAATTATGAACATTAATTATAATTCAATACAGGTGTTATGTCCCAATTAAATAAACCTTAATTTTTTATTCCCTTTATCCCCATTGGATTAATTCTATACTAACACTCCAAAAATAATCGCCAAATCAAAACCTGTCTGCATACAAGAAATATCAGGCAACTCTCTGAAAAAGCGTATGGGATTCCTGGGTATTGTTCATAATAAACTCATCATTTAAAAAGTAATTTTAATGCCGCTACACCTCATACCTCTAAATAACTTTAAGAAAAGAGTCATCTTACCTTACAATACTAACCGCTATTGACAAAATCAATGAAAAATTTCTATAGTCGTGGTACACTACTTATTAAAGTATTCGTAAAAAAATTTTATCTCCTGTGCTCCTGTATCTCTATATAATAACTCCCAGACAATAGAGGAAGAAGATATGGATAGTCGTATATTTTTATGGATATCCTTTCACTTAAAGGAGGGGAGTTATCTTTCAATAAATAATTAAACAACGAGGTGAAGTAATGTCGGTCGATAAAGTTTGTATAATATTGTCCCTTTTAATATTTTCTAGTATTTTTTCTCTCAGACTTTCCAAAAAATTCAATATCCCCACCCTTATAATGTATTTAGGTGTAGGTATCCTTGCAGGATCTGAAGGGTTTGGAGGAATAGAGTTTGATAATGCCGCCCTTGCCCAGTTTATGGGTAATATCGCTCTTTGTATCATCCTGTTTTCAGGTGCTTATAATACTGATGTCAATGACATCAAGGATGTAAAGGCAGAGGGGCTTTCCCTGGCATTTGTAGGTGTTCTTTTAAACACTTTACTGGTCGCTGTCCCCATCTATTTCTTTACTCCCTTTGATTTTGCAGGAGCTCTTCTTTTTGGAGCCATTGTATCCTCTACAGATTCCTCTGCAGTGATGTCTATCCTCTCCTTTGGAGGCCTTGATATCAAAAAAAAGGTAGGAGGAATACTAAAACTCGAGTCCGGTACCAATGATCCCATGGCCAATGTTATTATTATAATCCTTATAAGTATAATAAAAGCAGGGAAGTTTAGCCCGTTAAATGCCCTCTTATTTTTAACAGGACAGATAGTTATAGGTATTGCAATGGGGATTATTATGGCTAAGATTGCTATAAAAATCATTGAAAGATATGAAATAAAACTTCAGGAGCTTCATCAGATAATTATTCTGGGATTTATACTCCTTACCTTTGGATTAACCAATCTTCTTATGGGTAATGGATTTATGGCTATCTTTATTTTAGGTATTACCCTTGGAGATACTCCTCTTATATTCAGAAGGAATATGAAGCGTTTTTTTGGTTCTATCTCATGGATGGTAGAAGTGGGAATGTTTGTTATGCTGGGGCTTCTGGTATTTCCCAGTAGATTCCTGGAGATATGGAAGCTAGGAGTAGTAGTTTCTTTAATCTTAATACTTATAGCGAGACCCCTCAGTGTTTTCATTAGTTTGTCTAAGAGTGATCTAAAAAAGGAGGAAAAGCTGTTTATCTCATGGGGGGGACTTAAGGGAGCCGTTCCCATTGTCTTTGCTACCTTCCCTCTGGTTGAGGGAGTAGCTAATGCTGATTTGATATTCAACTTAGTTTTCTTCGTTGTAGCTCTTTCGGTTATCTTACAGGGAATGACCCTTCCCTTTGCTTCTGGATATCTGGGACTAAAGGATACTTCTCCCAAATATTTTGAAAAAGGTGATCTTGAAAACTTTGAATACTTTGAGGAATCTCTAACAAAAGTTAAGGTACAGCCCAACGGAGTTGCCGTTGGAAAGCAGATAAAAGATATCCATTTCCCAAAGGATATTCTCCTAATCCTCATCGACAGAAAAGGAAAGAAGATCCTTCCCAAGGGAGATACTATAATAGTTGAAGAGGACGAGCTATATATCTTAGCTGACAACCCTCAGACAGTAGAGGAGTATATCATTAGTGCATCTAAAAAAATGAAGGAAGAAGAGGAGCCCTCTCAATAACCTGTAGATACTAAATAGTGCACCCTACCCAGAGTTTATCAGATAAAATTCTATACTTTCCTTAATAACAAAAAAGAACCTTTCATATGAAAGGTTCTTTTCTTATTTGTTACTATCTTTCATTTTATTTTGTAGCCTTCCAAATCTTCTGAAAGTTATCTTTAGGTATGGTAGCTCCTTCCTATGGAGATCTTATCTACACCCTCAATATACCTTTTCATTATAGATATGGTCATCTCACCAGTACAGTGTCCCAGATAATATTTTTTTATACCACTCTTTTTCATGAGTTTAATATATCTTATTAGCCCCCCTGGATTAAGTGGCAGACTCCTTGTATGCAGTCCCCCGGTAAGAGAGTTTATAGGATAACCAGGAAAATAACAATTTAAGGACTCCAGCAGCCTCTCAACTCCAAAGTGACAGCACCCCACAACAACATTTAATCTTCCATCCTCTACAACAACAAGGCTTAACTCATGACTAAAATCATCCCTCTCCCTACCCTTGTAGTAGAAGGGAGAACTCCTCCCCTTGGGAGAGATAAGGTAGATATCCTCTTCAAGCCTGTATAGGCCCCCTACCTCTACTTCCTCTATCCCTTCTAACCTCTTTACGTCCTCACTGGAAAGACCAATCTCTTTTTTTATAAAGCATTTAAAGTAGTAGGTGCTCACCACACCCTTTTTTATAACAACCCTTCCTGGGTCTATTCCTGCATCTAAGAGATACCTCAGTCCCCCTATGTGATCTTTGTGACCGTGGGAGATGATAAAATAATCTATCTCAGATATATCTATTCCTAATTTTATTAAATTCTTTATCACTTTATCCGATACCCCTGTATCAAACAATATCTTTTTATTTTTAGTCTCAATATAAAGGCTCAGGCCCCTTTCATTATGAAACTCCTCTACCCTGCTGTTTTCTATCACAGGAATAATCTTCATCTGCCCTCACTCCCATACACCTTTTATATAAAATATTATCAGATCCCTTTTAAATTGTCACCTGTATTTTATTAAAATATCTTGTGGAATCATCTTTTGGATATATGAGGGATAAATACAGATTTAAAACCTTTAAAAACACTAGAGGAGACCAAAAAAGAAATTTCAAGATATATGAATTACTACAATAATCACAGGTATCAATGAAACTAAAAAAAGATGACCCCTATCCAATACAGGAATCACCTTTTATCAATCTAACCATACCTTTTTTTAAGATGTTCTTGACAAAGGGTACAGTTTATAGATCCTACACTTTAATTTTCTTTAAATTTCTTTATTTCTCTGAATAATCTCAAGGCTGTCTCTGCCTGTGTCTCTTTTCCTTCTTTATATTCCTTTAGAAATCCTCTTATCTCTTGGATCTCATCCTCTGAAAATCTGAGGCCTAATGTTTTCCCTCTGACCCTTTCTACACCTTCTGGGAGTGTTTTTGGTCTGCCTACCGAATTTTTTTTCTCTACCTTTTTTTTAGTTTCCACTATTCCCTCCTTGATTAAATAAGAGAGCCTCTCTCAGCCTTTTTATTTATTTAAAATGTATATCCTACACCTATATAACCTTTGACCACTGTCTCCTCTTCTACTGTCTGGATGATTATTCCATCATACTTCTCTTCAATCTCATAGATCATCATACCTCCGAACACTGAGACATTATTATCAAATTGATATCCCAACTCTGTGGAGATATATGGAGAGCTCACATCATGGCTGTATAGTCCGCCGTAAAAGTCACCATCTCCCTTGATCACTCCCACAGATCCTTGAGCGTATAAATTATCGTTGAAGTAGTATTTTCCTACTAGTCCGACATGGACCGTGTTGTAACTCTCATCATCATCTGAATAATCATTATTTGTGGCCCCTAACTCTACCCCGTAATAAAATTTACCATTACTAGATCTGAGGATATTAATATCCCCTCCCACACTTGTGGCCTCATCTGAATACTCTCCGCTTGATGTAACTCCTCCCGTTAATCTTGTATTAACTTGTGTGTCAGTCGCATACACCATTGAACCAGCCATTAAAATCATTCCTACCATCACTAATTTTTTCATTTCTTTTCCTCCATTATTATTAGTTATTTTTTGAAGTTTTCTTATTAACTGGATTGCAAGGCCTTTTATTAAAGGGATCCTTCTAGATAATTAATTATATTTTTTTCGTATTTTTGAGCCCTTAGAGTTCCTGTTATTTGAGTTTTGTCTCTGGAGTGGCCGTCTACATACACAAGAATTTTTCCTCCCTCTGTCTGGATGTGTATCTTTATAAGCTCCCCGTTTGTCATGAGAGAGATCCTTTTAAGCCCCACTATAACCACTTCACCCTCTGAGATCTGCTCATTGGTTTGGATCTCCATCCCTATATCAAGGAGCGCCTCAAGAGAGATCCTCACAACCTCCTCTAGCTCCTTGGATGTCTCCACCTTCTGGCCACTGGCTGGAGTGGACTTTAATCCGCTCACAGAGGTACAGCCTGTTAATATTATAATTATTAAGATCATTAATATTCTTTTCATTTCTCCTCCTTGTGGAGATCTCCCCATGGATCTCCTCCACGTAATTATTAATCTTTACCTCAAAACACTGGGCTGACATCTTTTGAATCATTTCGTTTCCTCCAATGTTCCAACTGTCTCTAACTGATAAAAATATAACACTATAAATAATTAATGTCTAGCCTATAATTTTGATTTATGTTATTTTTAAGTTTTACAAGTTCTGGATCCCTCTTGAATACTGGCTATCCATAAATTGGATTAAGGTAAATTTTATATAAAAAGTAGCCCGACGCTTCACCCCTTTTATGATCTAGGAAATATCATCATTAAATCTATACTTTCTTTAACAATAAAAAAAGAGAGTAGACATCTACTCTCTTTCAGCTTTACTTATATTCTTTACTCTTTTCCTCGCCTCTTAATACTCTAAGAGCTCCCTCAGTAAGAGCTGACATCTCATCCTCACCTGGATACACTCTTACCTGAGCCAGATAGTCCACATAGTCTCTTATCTTAGCCACAACGATCTCTGAGTATGCTATACCACCTGTGAGAAGTATTGCATCTACCTTTCCTCTCAGTACTGTAGCAAATCCACCTATCTCCTTAGCTATCTGATAGATCATTGCATCAAAAACAAGCTTGGCTTTCTCATTTCCTTCATCTACCATCTTTAATACGTCTCTCACATCTGTAGTTCCCAGATATCCCACAAGACCCCCGTTTCCTTTTAGTCTCTTCTTGATATAATCTAGTTCATACTTACCACTCACTGCCATCTTTACAAGGTCTCCTGCTGGTACTCCCCCTGCTCTTTCTGGTGAAAATGGTCCGTCTCCGTCAAGGGCATTGTTTACATCTATTACCCTTCCGTTTTCATGAGCTCCTACAGATACTCCTCCACCCATGTGTACTACAATAAGGTTTAGATCTTCATACTCTGTACCTATCTCCCTTGCATACTTTCTTGCTACTGCTTTTTGATTCAGGGCATGGAAGATAGATTTTCTGTCTAGCTCAGGTACACCTGATATTCTTGCCACAGGCTTTAGCTCATCTACTACCACAGGGTCTACTATATATGCTGGGATGTTATTTTCTCCTGCTATGATGTGTGCTATTCTTCCACCAAGATTTGATGCGTGCTCACCTAACACACCTACTTCCAGGTCCTTTAGCATAGCTTCATTTACATGGTATGTTCCACCGGAGATTGGCTTTAATAGTCCTCCCCTTCCTACTACTGCACTTAGATCGTTAGGCGATATCCCGCTTTCTCTTAGGGCTCCCTCTACTATATCTTTTCTAAAATCCAGCTGATCTGATATTCCCTTAAACTTATCAAGTTCTTCATTATCATGACGAAGAGTTTTTACCAGAACCTCCTTCTCATCCTTATATACAGAGATTTTTGTTGATGTAGATCCCGGGTTTATAGCAAGTACCTTATATCCTTCCATTTATCAATTCCTCCCAAAAATTATAGTTTATCCGATGTAAGACTTCCAAGTATTATAGAATTCAACTTAGCTTCCTCATTATCTGCTCTTGATGTTAGTATTATTGGCTTTTTAGCTCCTACAATTATACCAGCATTTTTAGACCTTGCAAAGAATGCCATAGATTTATAGAGTATATTCCCAGCCTCTATATCCCCTGCCATTAAGATATCAGCCTTTCCAGCTACAGGATGAACCATCCCCTTGTGTCTTGCTGCTTCCTCTGAGATGGCATTATCAAGGGCAAATGGTCCTCCCACAAGACAATCCTTTAATTCTCCGTTTTTATTCATATCCTCAAGGGCTTTAGCATCTACTGTATCCGGCATCTTAGCATTTACCTTTTCCTTGGCACAAAGACACGCTACCTTAGGGACCTCTATCTCCAGAGCTCTGGCTACCTTTACAGCATTTTCTATTATCTTTTTCTTTGCAGCCAGATCCGGTGCTATATTCATAGCCGCATCTGTCACATAAAACAATCTGTCCCACCCTTCTACTTCAAATACTGCCACGTGGGATAGTATGCTGTCTCCTCTAAGACCTATCTCCTTATCAAGAACAGCCTTTAATATGATAGATGTGTCCACAAGACCCTTCATAAGCATATGCGCTTCACCGCTAGACACCAGTCTTACTGCTTCACGAGACGCTTCTGTAACATCTTTTTTATCCACAACTCTATAGTTATCCACCGATATATTATTTTCACCGGCTATTCTTTCTATCTCAGTCTGATCTCCCACAAGGATAGCATCTACTATTCCTTCCTTTCTGGCCATCTCCACAGCCAGAAGTACTTCCTTATCCTGGGCACATGCTACCGATACTACTTTTTTACCCTTAGACCTTGCCAGCTCCAGAGCTTCTGTGAAATTTTTCATTCTGAATCTTTCCTCCCTTTATAATACAAACTAAGAGGCTCATGTGAGCCCCTTAGATTAATTGTATGTTTTTAATTTATCTTTTTATGTGGCTGCTCTTTACATTTTTCATCATTTCGATTCTTCTCTCTGCAAACATGTCTGCAGCTTGTCCTGTAGGAATATTATTTTCCTTAGCCATAGAGTAGATCTGAAGAAGTCTGTCGTAGATCTTTTCAGAGTCAGATAAAGCCTTCTCACAGTTGTATCCGTGGATCTCATGGTATACGTTTATAAGACCTGCAGCGTTAATTACGTAATCTGGAGCATATAAGATTCCTTTCTCAGTTATTGCTTGTCCTGCAGCTTCGTCTCTTAATACGTTGTTTGCAGTTCCAGCGATAGCCTTACACTTAAACTGAGGAATAGTATCTGCATTTACAGTTGCCCCTAGAGCACATGGACAGTATACATCTACATCTAATCCGTAGATATCTTCAGGTGCTACAAATTCTACCTCAGGATGCTCTCTCTTCATTCTTTCAATATGCTCTTCATTGATCTCAGTGAAGTATATCTTTTTAGCTTTTTGTCTTGCATAAGTTTCAGTCAGGAAGTCATATCCTAATAGGTATTTAATAAGGAAGTAACCAGTCTGTCCTGCACCCTGTACAGAGAAAGTTCTGTCACTAAGGTCGTCAGTTCCAAAAGCTTCCTTTAGTGTAGCTTTAACTCCTGCAAAAGCTCCCCATGCTGTAACTGGTGATGGGTTTCCACTCTTTCCAGGTAATCCTGTAACATAGTCAGTTTCCTCTGCTACGTAGATCATATCTGAAGTTGATGTATTTACATCTTCAGCTGTGATATATCTTCCGTTTAAACTTTGTACATATCTTCCAAGAGCTCTGAAGTATCCCTCTACTCTTAATTTATCTGATTTGATTTCATTAGCGTTTCCGATTAGTACAGTCTTTCCTCCCCCAAGGTTAAGTCCTGCACAAGCAGCCTTATAAGTCATTCCTCTTCCTAGTCTAAGAGCATCCTCAACAGCTTCCTCTTCATTTTCATAGTCCCATAATCTTGTTCCCCCAAGAGCTGGTCCTAGAGTTGTATCGTGGATACAAGTGATCCCCTTTAATCCACTTGCCTTATCGTGGAAGTATACTAACTGCTCATAATCATATTTCTCCATGTAATCAAATTTGTTCATTATTAATCCCCCTCTGATATTTTTTATTCTTTCAAACTCTTTATCAGCACTTTAAGTTCTTAATCAGAATATATTGCATTTTTTCTAGAAAATCAATACTTTTTATTAAAAAAAAATCAAAAAAAAGTACTCACTCCTTCCAAGCCCTTTATTTTCAGTGATTTTGAACAACTGAAACTTCAAAAATTACTTTATTCACATACTTGTTTAAAGGTATTTTTTGGTATTTTTGTATCAAAAAAAAAGACAAATAAAAATGCAGTAATAACTAAATATCTAGTTATTACTGCACCTTAATTTATCTACTTATTAATCTCTACTCCATTTTTAAATATTATTTTTTCTATTATTTTTCCCCTCTCATCATAGTACACAGCTTCTCCGTCCTGTACTCCCTCGCTAAATGGGATCTTTCCCTTTACCTTACCACTTTCAAAATATATATAGGCTGTCCCGTGGATATTTCCCTGACTAAATGTTACCTCTTCACTTATATTTCCATTGGGATAATAAGTTTTAGCTATTCCGTCCTGAAGTCCGTTTTTAAATATCGCTTCACTGGATTTACTTCCATTATCATAGTATGTTACCAGTTCTCCCTCTATAAGACCCTTTTTAAAATAAGATTTTTCACTTACCTCTCCGTTGGCATAGTAGAAGAACACCTCTCCCTCTATAAGACCTTCTATATAGTTAGTGGTGGATTTCACACTGCCGTTTTCATGATAAAATACAGCTTCTCCACTTAATACTCCCTTCTTATAGGATACTATCCCTGCTATATTCCCATCTATATAATATGCTGTATTTATCCCCTCTATAAGACCATCCTTAAATGTAGCTTCCTCCTTTATCTGCCCTCCTATATAGTAGAAGGTAGAGTCTCCGTTCAATATATTGTCTTCAAAGGATAGCTTTCCCAGTATATTATTGGCTGCATCTCTTAATACCCTTCTTCCTACCTCTTCATTATTGAGATAGCTTATTGTGAGGGATGTTCCATCGGGGTTATAAACATAGGTTGTTCCCTCTCTTTCTCCATTTCTAAAGGTTACGACCTCTTTTAGTCTGCCCCCTGGATAGTAGAGTTCTGATTTGCCGTCTAGTACTCCTCTCTGGTACTTCTCTCTTTTATATACCTGACCAGAGAGAAACTTCATACCTGAATCCATAGAATAGAGAGCATCCACTAAAGAGTCTTCATTAAATTTATATATCACTTCCCCTGTAAAGGGAACCTCACTATCTTCTTCATAGATCATCCCCTCCTGAAAGATCACTTCTGTATCCTCTAGAGTTTTGGCAAAAGATAAAAGAGTTATTGCTATAAGCATAAAGCAGATTAAAAGTTTTTTCACAGGAATCACCTCACCGATAAGCTAAAAAGCTTTAATATTATATTTTATAAAATTTCTCTGTTTATTCCTCTATTAAAGTTTTTTTAGATCTTTTAATATCTATTATCTTACCCTCTCATCTTCTTTTTATTAAAAAAACACTCATTTTTTTTAAACACAATTAAAATTAAGGAATTATAACTATTACATGCGTTATAAATCAAGTAAATACTCCCTTCATTAGTAACTCCTGCCACTTCGTAA
>Ga0209272_10000958_pt1 | contig 19818 bp, 22 predicted proteins | sample tdDd002_FD_187125 | JGI IMG/M metagenome (GOLD analysis project Ga0209272, IMG submission 187125) | Marine sediment microbial communities from the Atlantic coast under amendment with organic carbon and nitrate - tdDd00.2 (SPAdes)... | ecosystem: Environmental > Aquatic > Marine > Coastal >... | reverse complement strand
AAAAATGCGTAGTCCGATACAAACTTAAGCCCAAAGAAACCTGTAGACATCTCAAGACCAACAACTATCGCGACCGCTATTACATTCGCAACCAATACAAATCGAACTAAACCAAGCATTTATACTCCATTTCTTACCTAGCTACATAACGCCGCATTAAGGTGTGAGCGGCGCTTGGCTATACTTGAGCGAAGCGAAACCGCCAAGCGTTGCGAATCACTCTTAAATGCTTTGTTAGCTATGTATTCAAAGCTACTTCCAGTACTCACCTATGTAACGTACAGGGTTAGAATTATTAAACTGAACATTCTCGTATAGGGTCGTAGGGTCTACTTCTTTAGGATTTGTAAAATACACATCAATTCGACCATCACTATTTGGTTCTGTTTGCTTTGTGGACTCGTGCACAGTTGCCTTTTTAACTTGAGCTAATACCGCTCTATTATTCTCAGTATTTGTAATAATAATGTGCTGAACTTCACGATTAACTCTAGCCTTGGAGGCTTTGAATCCGGGTGCGAACCCTTTAACAAGTATCTGATCAATAGCATCTTTATCTAGACTCTCGTTCGCACGAACTACAATTACCGACTTTAACATACTGACACCTTCATAAAGCAAAAAGGAACATCATACCATAAGTAAATAACTGCAAATAGCTAACGCCCTGTTAATGCGTGAACAATAAAAACACAAAACATTAAATAACAACCACTTAATCACACAATATCACTACAACATCACTTTCATGTAGCAAATATGTAGCTTCAAAATCGTACAAGAGCCACCAAAAATGAAAGGTCGTATTTCTTCACTCCTAAAACACTATTGGACAATTATGTGTTAGTAAATTGTTTAAATTGATCATCAATGAATTAATATAAGTATTGGAAAGCTTTTAGCTCAGTCACATTAAGGATTAAGCGCTGATTGCACAACGATAATCCCCACGTGTTAGACTAGCTCCCTATTAGAGACTCTAAGCGTTCTACTAATGCATCAATCGAGTTTCGTTTATGCGCATTTAAAGCATCATTAGGCGCTTTTTTAACCGCATTCGCAACTACGTATTTTACGTCCGATTCGACTTTGTCATTCCAAGGCTTACCATTAGTAAGAAAAACTTTTCTTACCCTATCTGACCACTTTTGGTTTCCCTTGAAAGCATTTGTTGTTAAATCAACTCCAAATTCATCCAAAACAGCTTTAGCATAAGAGCTGACATTCAGGCAATCCTCAAACTCTGAGTTGGGTGAGCCATTACATGTAATAAAGGTGTTACTTTTAATAGATATTAGCTTTTCATTTTCCGCTTTTTCGAAAGCTTCTCTTCCTGCATCATCGTTATCAAGTAAGCAATGATAAACACAAAGTGAATTACTTAATAAGGTTAATTTGTAGGGTAAGTTACCTGCACCACCGATCTGCTCAATTACAAGTAAGTTACTTTTGATACTTTTACCAATTACGTCACTAAGTGTGGGCAAAATGGCTTTCAGAGCAATAACATCGTCCTCACCTTCTACGACCAAAACATAACTAGCATTAGTCAAATTATCAGAAGCTTTAATACCTAGAATATCTCTTATTTGCTTGGTGCTTTTTGCTGGTGTCGCTTTTCCTGAATCAACTATGATGTTGGATTTGATCTCATTTCTATCAACAAATAATGGATTATGCGTCGTTAACACAACTTGGTTATTGTTCCCTAATGACGTAACAACGGAATTTAGTTGATGTATTGCCGCTGGGTGCAAGTGAGACTCAGGTTCTTCAATCGCGATTATTGATGCCCCTGTAGTAGAAGCTCGATCTTTGAGCAAGCCTAAAGCCGCTAGACTCTTAACTCCGTCCCCCTTATAAGCTAGACTCGTTGGGGTTCCATCATCAACAATAATTTCAAAATCGCTACGTAGGGAAACTCTCCGAGCATCTTCAGGGATTTCAATAGTCACATCTTTAACTGATGGCAAGAACTCTTGAAGAGGAAGTTTTATTTTATTTCCTAGCTCTTTCAAAACAGGTTCTTGGATTTTCCGTATAGTGTCAAGTGCATTCTTATAAGCTTCCTGTTTTTCTAACAAGCGCATCTCTCTAGATAGCATCTTTCGTACAACATCCATAGCTTCAGCATCTGTTCGTACGGCTGGAATGTAGTTAAAAACGATATTTCTAGCTATGAAATCAGCAATTTTAGAAGACTTGGAGTTTAGCGTTTTACCACCTTTACCTCTTTTTTCTACAACACGAATATTTGGCTCATCATCTTTACCAATTTTTATTTCTAAACACAAAGAACCATTAATTTTTGAGTTCACACTTTCTCTAAACAAATCAATATCTTCATCATTTAAAGTAAATTCCAGTTTGAATATGGTCTGTAGTCCCGACTTCCTGCCTTGAAGGCTAATCGGAAAATCTCTACTCCAGCAATAGCTTTCATCTCTACTACGAGCAAATGGTACGCGCCCAATTCTTGCCTTGATCGCATGGGTCTGCAATATTGTCATGGCAGTATCCAAGCCCTTTAGGATGTTTGACTTTCCTTCATTGTTTCGACCGATAAGAACAGTTGTCTCATGAAGTGAAATCTTATGAGCTGCGGTAATGCTTCGAAAGTTTGTAACTGAAAAATAAATAAGCTGCATATGTTAGTTAATGTCCCGATGTCCGTTGAGAGAAGCAATAATTATTGGATGGTTACTTAGGCATGATTTTGTTTCTGTGCCACATAACTTCTAGATAAAATTGTTCTCTTGAAACTATTGATACATAAAGAAAATACTTTATCACTTTAGCTATATTGCCACCAGTAGCACTGCACGTAAGTTAGTATTGAGCATTAGAAAATCTAGCCCAACTCGGACTAGCATGGAGTTTACAAAAATCTATACTTAAAACGTAATGGGGCACTTCCGAGTTGCGAAGTGCCAACATTGAGCGTTTTGGACACTTCCAAACTTCCAAGTGACTACTTTGCAACCTAGCAACAGACGAATAACTACAGGTATCCGTTCATTGCTTAAAAATATATCTACTATAGAGTTACAGGTTACTCTATAGTTTGGAAAAGACTGCGGTAAACCTTAACAAAGCGAATCAATTGTCATCAAAACTTACGCCTATTCTTTCTAAAGCAAGTGAGCACTGCAACCCGAAGGTAGCTTGCACTTGAGGTGTATGCCTTAAAAAGGCAGCCTCAAATCCTCGGAAAGTTGGACAGATATCATCACCAGGGTTCAGCTTAATAAGCTCTAATGTTAAACAATCACGTTGTGCATTGGCGGATGAGCGTACACGCACATCTTCACTTTTTAAATCGTTAAGCAGTCTAGTATTAAAGGCTTCGTATTCCTTGTCACATTCTGCAGCGCTAACGCATATTGAAAATAAAGAGCTAGTTACAGCTAACATAAACAACGCTTTACTTGATAAACCATTTAACTTCATTCTTAAGATCCGATTAATTTTCAACTTAAATTTCTTTTATTATAAAGACTTACAGGAAAAACCCCAATCCATATAACATACTACTGTTCGAACTTACGCACTGCCCGCCAGACTCACCTATTAAGCAATAAGTTACTAAACTCGGAGCAACTACCCTAACTGCAGTCGGTATTCAAAACTATTGGTGCCGAGGTATGCTCATCAGAGTAGAACTATGCGAAAACTAGTCTTTTCATCATGGCAACCTCGTGACATAAACGTTCAACAAACGCTAAGGGTAACTTTTCGTAGAGAATACTGCATTAGTAAGAGGTTAAGATGTAAAAGTACTAACAAAAAAGTGAAGCAAGGATTCTATTTTAATATACAACATCACAAATCTGCCTCTCCAATATTTAGGACTCCTAATCCCATGGTATCCTAAACGCTCAGAAACACATTAATTATATTTCTTATTCATTTAAGCAAAGTAAAAACGTTTATTTCATTGCTTCTTTTTTGGTAACGTTCATCAATCTGTATGCGACACGTATGTCATTGCAGTATTGGTAATACAGGAGTTGTATCATGGGACTAGCGAGACGCTTTATTGGATGCAATATACCTATATCAGTATCACTCTCCAACTTGTCGATCTACTGCCAAGATCACCCAAAGCATTCTAGCAATGTTATGACTATTCATACTTTATTTTGCCTCAACGATATGGCGTGTAAGGGGTGGTAGTGTTGACAAGTGAGTTGAAGCATATGCTAAGAAAGTGTTGGGTAATGTTCTGCTCTATGTTTCAAGCTTTGGTGGTTTCATTTGTAATCTTATTCAATCCGCTAGGACTTAAAAACACGAGTCAAGAACAGAGTGAACTAGTGTACCTTGATTTCACGGCATCTAGTTTTGACGCTAGCATAGAGTCAGCTGTGGTTGTGTTGATCGACGAGTACGCAATAGAAAAATACAAACTTAGCTACCCTGTAGACTATGGGAACCTTTCAAGGGTTTTGAGGGCAATAAGTGGTTACAATCCAGACGCTGTTTTCATCGACATCCTCCAAAGCTACCAGCACTCAAAAGGTCTAGACTATTGGGTGCGAACTCTAAAGAAAACAAGTGACAATCACCCTGTATACTTGGCTCAAGATTTAGATTTTGATAACGAGTGGAGACTAAACAACAAGGACAACATTAGGCACAAACTAAATCAAGGTGCCACACTAACCCCTGTATCTTGGGGAGGAGCACATAACCGTTACCCACTGACAATCAACCACGGCGGTCACACCTACAAAACAACAGCCATGACCATGTACGAAGAGTTTTGTAAAACCTCAGATTGCCAATTGTTCAAAAACTCAGAAGCTCATGATGAACCCATGGTTGTTCGATGGAGCAATAATAATAGCGACAAGCAACTAGATTTTATGGGAGTAGCTGATGGCTGTGAATCAAGTAAACGAGGTTTATTGGAAGCCATAAAAAAACATGTCACATACGGCTTCAAGAAAAAAGAGGACATCGCAGAACTGAGGGTTATGTGCCCACCAATCTTGACTCTTAGCGCTGCAGAGTTTTTAGACGCTGGCGGAGCAGACAACCAAGCCTTACGTGACGTAATTAGTAATAGGTCAGTGTTTATTGGGTACAATTTGACTGGTTCGTCCGATTTATTTTCTTCACCTGTTCATGGTCAGTTACCGGGTGTTTTCTATCATGCAATGGCTTTTGTTAACCTAGTATCTCTTGATAACAACTACTGGCGTTCCCAGAATGCTATTGAGTATTGCCCAATCATCGAGAGTTGCAACTTCTCTTACTTTGACCTGATTCAGACACTGCTTCAAACAATAGTGCTCGGATTTTCAATTTACCTAAAAAATTCTCAAGAACTAAATGGTAGAGAAGAAAGGACATTATCTATCGGTTCCACTATTTCCTTCATTTTACTACTAATAATTGTTTTTGTTTTTGTTTTGTTATTCCAGTTCTCAGTTGGTCCAGCGAACTGGATAGCATTGCTGAGTATACTATTCATAAGCTCTAGCATATTAGCTAAACCCTTTTTAATTAAATACTTTCAACGAATCATAAAGTTTGTAGCAAGCAAGCTCACTCACTTGAAGCATATTATAACCTCTCAGTTACTCTTAAAAAGGAAGTAAGCATGAAGAAGATATTATTAGCAGTTTTGTTATTTTACACCCTTCCATTAGGTGCAACAGTAAACACAGTGGTCAAATATAGTTCTAGCGAAGTTGAGGTTTGCACCAGCCCAACAGATCTTGAGACGTGTGATTTTATCAAGACGTCCAAACTCCCAGATCCGCGTGAGGAGCAAGTGAAGGTACTAGAGATTACTCAGCATGGAATGGTAAAGCTCAACTTAAGAGGCAATGTAAGATACATCCATCAGATGGATCTAAAACTAAAAATCAGAGCTGATGTTAGTGAACCCTGCATAGAAAAAAACTTCACATCAACCTCTGAGAAAAACACTTATGCGACACATGGAATTATGGAAGACTGCGATGAAAATTAAGCTAACATCTCTTTTAATGGTTCTTCTTGTTGGCTGCGCCACTAAGAGCGAACCAGATAACATACTGACTATCGACTCAATGATTCTTGATGATGCAAAAGGTAACATCGAAAACCTGTCTGAGTTACAAGACTTCAAAATCGACGTTGACCAGTTGGTTGCAAGCGGCAATATTGAGGATATTGAGCTTCCCCCTATAAAGTATAAAACTCTTCCATTTGACATGATAAACAAGACAGCCATCTGTAAGAAATTCTCTGGTGATGGTTTTAAGGTTAGTAACAACTCAGGAATCAAAAGAAATAAGTTGATCGTCAAGCACATCGCAGAAAAAATAAATGAGTCTTTTGGATGTAACCTTTCAATTGAATACGAAATCATTGATTCCAACTTGTATGGAGCGTTTGCGAACGGGAATAAAATCATCTTAAGTAATGGCTTGTTTTTGGAGTCTGAGTATGTCGATGAGTTATTTTTTGTTGTTGCTCATGAAATAGTCCACAAAGTTTTGTTACACAGCGAGCAAATTAGCTTAATTGGATCAAAAAAGGGGGAGATTGAAGACCAAAAGGCATTGCAAACATACACTTATTTGAAAAATATCGCAGTACCTCAAGAGGCAGATAAATTCTTAAAGAATTACAATGAATTTCACATTACGACGAACAATTTAAAGGTTCCGCACGAGGTCGCAGCAGATATTCTTGCTGTCGATATATTAGTTAGAGCGGGTTACAGCCCACAAGCAACAAAGTACACTCTTGAGAGGATAACTAGCTGCTTAGACTACAAAGATGGCGACTGGAATAAGGATTTTGCGGAACTACAAGACAAGGCAGAAAGTTTTAATAAAGACAAGAACAAAAGCATGGATAAGTATTTATCTATGCTTCAGCCACTAATGAAGCAAACACACCTCCCTCCCCCTTGGAGAGAAGCGACTGTAACGAAATACATTCAGGCAAATTACCCCGCTCATAGGCGCTTAAGAATGACTCCAATAAGTGCCAAGAGTCTTTAGAATGACTAAACAACAGAGCAACGGTTGTTCGAAAATCTACACCAAGCGGTAGTTAGTATGTCAAGAGAACATAAAAGAATTGACGAATATTCTTGCCACTGCCATTTATGAAAGATGAAAAAGTTACCCCACTTACCCCACTTCTCATCAATCAGGTGGGGTAAGTGGAGTAGAAATGGCAACTTAGCGAAATGAAGTGTTGGGGCGAACGTCAGGAAAGCAGTATCGGTTCGAGCCGTTAAGCAGTCGCTTCTCAATTTTTCCTTCTTTGTGCAGTTGATTCAGAGCCTTACCCACCATATTGGCTTTCGATACATCGGCGTTGATGAGTTCGCAGATGGATTTTGTAGATAGCCATGCTCTCGCCTTACCGTGACACTCTTCAATATGGTCATTGAGCAGCGTGTACCATGTCCCTTTATCCACGTATTGAGAAGAGCCATGAGACACTTGCAGTTGCAGCTCTGGTGGTAACATCCAAGGGTGATGATTCACCATGAGTTGATGTTTGACCTCTAACCAAAACTGACGCAGTTTCTCAGGCTCTTTGAGCGTGAGTTCACCTGTCGATTTGTATTCCCAACCGAGGAGTTGATTTAAGCGCGTCATGTCAGTTTCACCCACTAATTCAACGACCGCGTACCGAGTGTTTCCTGTCTCGTCCTTTAGGAAGTCGGTGCCATTTACCGTAGCAATTAAGCTCGTCTGTCGGTCTTTTTTGATATCAGTGCGCGCATAAGGTGGTCTTACCGTGTCGCGTGACCGAGTCACAAACGCTTTGAGTGCCCCTTGGCAGTTTTTAGTTGAGCGCTCTAGCTCCCCAAGCTCCACTATCCAAGAGCGAATAACCGAAAGAACACTGTCTTTGTTGTCTGGGTTAAGCTCGGCCCCTTCTAAGAACGCATTGGGCATGACATTAGCAATGCGCTCAACAAAGGCCGTCTTTTTAAAGGACTGTTCACCTTGTAAGACTGGCACCAATTTGGATTTAAAATTAGGGACAAAGAGACATGCTACACAGCCAACAAGCCAATGTAGCAACACCGCACTGGTGAGCTCTGGCTCTTTGGCCTTTAAACAGCTTAATACTGCGTTAACCCTTGGCTCACCATCCCACTGGCCCTCTAACCAATCAGCGATGGGGTGGTAACTACTTTTTAAAGCCAGTGCGCTGAAGTGGTCATCTATGGCGCTTTTCGGCATCGAGTAGATAGAAGCAAGCGAGATAAGCTCGCTTCTCACCTCTTCCGGTGTCCCGACAAAGACGCCCTGCTTATAGATGTCCGGCTCTAAGGTCATTTTGTTGTGCTTTGCTTCATAACCTGCACTATCAAGCAGCGCTTTCAGGTTGTCCGCCGTATTGAGCACAATGCATTGACCGGATTCTTTGTACTTCACATGAGGAAAGTTCGGCTCACAGTTAGGGTTAAGCATGGAAGCCCTCCCTTTGTGATAAATGGTCACGTTTGGTGTGGCTATCCAACCAGCCGTCTAAGTCTTCTTTAAGGTAACGAACCGCTCGACCAATCTTAATGAAGGGTGGCGCGACGGTTCGGTTTTTACGTGGGCCTTCCATTCGAGCTTGGCGAAGGAAAGAGCGACTCATACCAATGTAAGCCGCAGTCTCTTGTTCGGTGTATACACGTTTCTCTACGTTGCTTTGAGTCATGTCTGTGTCTCCTGTTGTTCACTGAGACACACGCTAAGACATCAAAACGTCATATGACGTTTACGATGACGAAGACAATGACGTTTTTTATTAAGACACTTCCTGACTTGTCTTAAAGACACGCTTCACCCTCGCTAAGACGTTTTTCCTAAACGACTCATAAGACATGGTCTTTTCCTTCTCGCCTCGTCCGAAGTAAGTGAGAGTGTCTTGAGTCATGCTCTCAATCAACACATCGGTATCGTACTCACGTTGAAACTCATTTTGATTGACGTCTTGCCTTAAAAAATTCCACACCGTTATCGCTTTCGCCTCTGGGTGCGTTTCTAAGATTCGAATAACCACATGAGCAAGTGGGTGCGTTAAATAACGCTGGTCAACCGAATCTAACCGACGTTTAACCGTTGAACTAACCGAAGGTAATGCGTTAGAAGCGTTAGGGGTAACCGAAGCCAACGCATTAGACCCGTTAAAGGTAACCGGCGCTAAGCGCTCGTTAGCACTGCTTGTTACGGTTGAAGAACCATTGGAAACACGCGTTTCAACGGGTACAGCGTTACTCGACGTGCTAGATTCAACAGGGGTAACCGAAGCGGTAACCGACACTAACGCGTTAGCTTTAAACACTTCAACGCCAAACACGCGTTGGATGTCTTCTAAGTCCACCCTCAATTGTGCAGACTCAACGGTTACCGGAGTGGTTTTTAAGTGGTATCTCGGTGGACTGTCTTGAACTTCATCGTCCGCTTTCGAGCCAAACGACTTGCTGAGCGTATTGGTTAACGCTTCCAACGAGCTATCAAGCGTTCGAAGCCGCTCGATTTGGGTATAGGCAATAAGCGTTACCGTCGGTTGATTCAATACCCTCTCGTCCAGTTTAAAATCCGCGCTCACCACGTTACCAAATACGGATTTAACAGGTTGCCAATGCGTAATCCGTTGAGGTTCGAGAATAATGGCATGAGTACACGGCTGCGCCTTACCTGATAACGCAAAGTTGAACGAGGTAGAATCGGTAAAACGAACCATCCCTTCATAGTTGAAAATGGCAGGCACACTTTTCGAAGTAGGGTGAATCGCGCCCATCTTTTCGGCTTTTAACACTTCGCACAGTGGCATCTTCTTTTGCTCCACCGCGTCCAGTACATCCCCTTTAGACAGGGTGGTTTTCTGTGATATCTCATCCAACCGGATAAACCGACGTTTTAGCTCTGTCATCGTCCTTAATCACTCCTTGAGTACTCATGTTCAATACAACCTGTTAAGGTTATCGAATTCACCTAATGCCTATCAACCAATCAGTTGTACCGCGGCGGCAGTATGAGCAGGCGCTAAATGTGCGTAACGCAACGTCATTTTCAAATCTGCATGCCCCAACAACTCTCGAACCACATTTAAATCAACACCCGCCATAACAAGTTTACTGGCGAAATGGTGGCGTAAGTCGTGAAAACGGAAGTTCTCAATACCTGCGGCTTTAAGTAGGTTTTGCCAAGGATACTGAAAGAAGCTCACCCGCTTACCCTCATGAACAAACACATATTCTTCATTGGGGTTTTGAGCACGCCACAGTGCCAGCATGTTATAGACCGTGTCGTTCATTGGTATCGTGCGCTTCTTCTTCGATTTGGCATTTTCAGACAAAATGGTGAGATAGCGATTCTTAAACGACACACTCTCCCAACGCAGCATTAACATCTCCCCTTTACGCATTCCGGTATGCATGGCGAGTGTAATCAACGGCGTAAAAAAATCAGCGTACTGGTGAGAGTCATTGTCTTCGCATAACTGCGCTTCCCTAGCGGCTAATGCACTGAGTAGCGCGGCCTCTTCCGACTCGGAGAGGTAACGAATACGCGTGTTGTCTTCTTTGGCTATCTTCACACTCGATAAGTTGTGAGACTCGATAAATTCCCATTCCACCGCCCTATTTAACGCCGCTTTAAGCCGAATAAACGTGTATTCAATAGTCGCAGGTGCTCGGCCTAACTTACGCTTTTCAGTTACCCATTGCTGAATGTCCCACGCCTTGATGTCTTCCAATGGTTTATCCGCTAAGAAAGCAAAGGTATTGGCGATGGATTGGTAAGACTGTTTCGCGGTTTTGGGGTTCATGGCAAACAGATAGTCTTTGTAGTGCTCTTCGAGGTATTTACCCAAAGTTAAACTTCGGCGCACCTCCGCTTTACGCTCTTCAGCGCGCTGGACTTGAACATCCACACCACTGGCAACCAGCCCCGCTTTTTCCTTGGCTAAGTCTCTTGCCTGAGCAGGCGTCATTGAATCCGCAGATCCAATAAGGTAGTTGCGCTGCTTACCGTTCAGTCTGTAATAGAAGTAGTACTTAATCGCTCCCTTGGGGGAAATGCGGGCATGAAAACCACTGATTTCTGTATCATTGAGACGTCCATCCTCAATCGTCAATTGCTTGATAGACGTGTTGGTGATCTTCTTCTTGACTGCCATTCAACAAACCTCCGTGTAGCAAATATGTAGCACAAGGATTGTACAAAAGCAGGACTCAATGAACAACCAAAAACAAACCAACCAAATATAAACAACTGAATTACATAACAATTAAGTTCTTTCCTGTTCACTGCGGTTTATAGAGAAACAACCACAATTCACACTGTTAAGGTGTGAGCAACGCAATACCGATGCCACCGCAGACTACCTTAAACACAAAACGCAACGCATAGCAAAAATGCCAAGCGTTGCGAATCACTCTTAAACAGATTGTTATATGCATTTTTCGAAGTACTGAACTGGCATATTTTGATAGTAACCTTCACCACACTCCTTGAACCCAAGTTTAAGAAGTATGTGCTGAGAAGGCATGTTTTCAGGTTCAGTTAAAGCAAGAACTTTCGTATACCCCATTTGACTAGCAAATGAGAGAACGGCAGAACTTGCTTCGAATGCGTACCCTTTCCCTCGAGCTGAAACCTTAAGTCGATATCCTAGTTCGACTACGCTTTCGCCTTTATAGTTAAATGATTCTATCCCACAATAACCTACTAGCTCGCCAGTCGTACGTTCCACAACACAAAACTTTCCGATACCTTTGTTTTGAAATGCACTAACAAGCTCTTCAAAACGCGTATCTGCTTGGTCATGTGTCATGGCGCCAGTTGGAGAAAACGCCATAAAATCAGCATTTCCTAGTAATTTTATTACTTCACTACGGTCTTGCTGAGCAAACTTTCTAAGCTCCAAACGTTCCGTTTTAATCACTGGATGCCTCCATGCATATAACGCCGCGTTAAGTGGTGAGCAACGCAGACCACCAAACCTAAACCATTGTGCCGTAAACACTAAATTCAAAGCAAACCGAAAATGCCAAGCGTTGGGAATCCGTCTTAAACGCTTTGTTAGGGCACAATTCTCAAAGATGACCACCTTACTAGCCACCCTTTTGAATTTACACGATTTTCAAACGTTTCTCGTGACCTTTTCGGATTATGTGTGACACAGTAACCAAATAGTGAGTCGTAGCCAAAAGCAGCAATGCATTCGTATGTTTCAGGGGCAACTTGTCGGATAGCAACAGCCGTTTCTTTCTCTGGCCAGTAACTCATTGCATCCAATGAACTTGTATATGGCAAGTCACCATTTCGAGTGTGCATTACGGCTTGATTTCTAACTTGCCAGTTAATTTGTGGCATTTTCTGGCTTAGTTGAAATTCATAAGATAAGTGGGCATTAGGATTTTGCTCGTCAGGGTCGAAATAGATCACATCAGCATCATTCAAGGGTGTTGCCACCTCAAAGCCATGTAGCGAGTCCCAAACGAGATTTCGAACAAAACCTGCGGCAAGATAGCACTGGGGCAGACCAAGCCGAGAAACACAGTTTAAGGCTTCAACTCTAGTTGGGTCTTGTTTGATTAATTCTACGATTCTGTCCATTTTTGCCTTGTGCCCTAACGCCTTGTTAAGGTGTAAGGCACGCAAATCGATGCCTCCGCATAGCACCTTAATCACTAAAGCCAACGCATAGTAAAAGTGCCACGCGTGCCGAATCACTCTTGAACAATTTGTTAGATTGCCCGTATGATGAAGCCAACGCTTAGCGCCAAGATACTGAATTAGTTACAAAACTACTGGCTTTGAACGCTAAAGTAAAACTGAAAGCTACAAAACTCAAATCCAGCCAACAAAACGAACTTGATTAAGAAGCGACATGCGATAAACAACCACGGTTTGAAACGCTTTAGCTGACAAAGGATTCATTCGACTAACCTGACAACCAAGTGCGACAAAACCACTATTCACGCGTTAACCACCAATGAAAAGAAGACGCGCAAAAGAACCATTACGAAACCGTTAGAACCAGTAAGCGACTAACCTGCCACAAACTCTTCCAATATAGTGCCACCGGAAAGTTCGTGAGATTAGAAAACGAACAGGTGTAAAGCGCAGAAACAGGACAAGGCTCTTTGACCAAAAACGCTTTTCTACTTTTGCAAACTAACGCTCTGTTAAGGGGTGAGCAACGCAATACCGAAGCTGCCGCATATCACCTTAAACACTAAAACCAACGCATAGTGAAAATGCCACGCGTTGCGAATCCCTCTTGAACAGTTTGTTAGTTTTATTGCTGGCGACTCAGTAACAAGCTTGCTCCAGACATAGCCAAAAAAGTTGCACAACCTCTATTGAAGCGCTTTGCCATTTTCGGTTTCGTAAACCACTGCCTTAAGTACATCCCAAAGATCGCATAAATCGATATTGCACCCATTTCTAAAATTAAGAACGTAGCCCCTAAAGCGAAGAACTGTTCATTAACACTCGCTGAAACATCGACGAACTGTGGTAAGAAGGCGGTAAAGATTAAGATCGCCTTTGGATTACCTGCGGCTAGCAAAAATTCTTGTTTAGCTAAACCTAATCGGTTGCGAGTATTGTCTAGTTCAGAAACAGGACTTGCGTCCGAACGCCAAAGATTAAAGGCAATCCACAACAAATAAGCCGCGCCCACAATTTTAATCGTTAGAAATAGAGTCTCAGAAGCATAGAGAACGACTGCTAAACCAGAAGCAACCAAGGCAATCATTACAGCGAACGCAGCAATGCGACCAAGTCCCGCAATAAAAGCAGACTTGAAGCCGTAACAACGAGCATTGTTCATGGACAATAGATTGTTTGGACCAGGAGTCATATTGAGCGCAAAACACGCAGGCATAAAGAACAATAACTTCCAGATTTCCACAATATTCCCTCCATAAAACTAACGCCGCGTTAAGTGGTGAGCAACGCTCCACCAAACTCAATAAAACTACCTTAAACGCCGCAACACAATTTGCAACCAAAACCGCCCAGCGTTGCGAGTCCGTCTTGAACGCCTTGTTAATAAAGTGGTTTCCGCAAGCGCGATACTCAAACAAGCCATTGAACTTACCGCAACGAATCAGCTTTGCTTTTGCAGGCTGTTGAACCACTTTACTTTCCTGAAACCCAAACTCAGCGGATACTGACCCAAAGGTAACAAAGAACGAGCCACCCACCGCAGTTACGGACAGTTAATTGCCACAACGATAAACTTGTTGAGAGCGAAGATAGTAGCTGGCATATTAGCGCTTTCGACAGTTTCAAATGGCATTTACAGCAAAGAAACGACCAAACCGAAAGCGTATTATGCAGCTAAGTTAAGGCAAGCAATCCAGCAGCACATGACCAACTACTCACCATAAAAACCATTCGTTAACAGCAGCTTATTAACGCCCTGTTAAGGTGTGAGCAACGCAATACCGAAGCCGCCGCATACCACCTTAAACACTTAAAACAACGCATAGTGAAAATGCCACGCGTTGCGAATCACTCTTAAACAGATTGTTAGGCATTTTTATTTTTGTTGCTTACGATCCCAAGAAGCTTTTGCATGCTTGCCGTCACCTTTTGGTAGGTCCTTTCGAGCAATCAGTTTCGCTTCAAACGTAAAGTCTTCCGATATTTTTACAATTAAAAGCTTGTTGAAATTCCCTGCGCGTTTAACCCTAACTTCATCTTTGCTCTTCTCTGGAGATATAGTTTTTATCTCGATGAAGTCATTTCCTAGCTTTCCGTCAGAGCCTTTAGTGTGTGGTTTATGCCGCTTGATGCCATACTCGATTTCAGCATATAACTCACCCAACTCACCCCAAATCTGTAAATAACGATTTGTAAGCTTGTAAAAAGCTTCAGCACTATCAACCAACCCTTCAAAAATCGACTCCAATTCAGGATTAAGTTCAGGAATATCCGAACTGAAATTACTATCTACTACTTCCCACTCATCGGAAGAATACCCAAAATCATCTGGGTCAAACTCATAAGGGTTATATCCGCAGGCTGCTGCTTCTGCTATTTGATCAGCACTATAACCTGCATTATACATATCATGTAAATGATCCCAGTCGCCCATATTGTCTCCTGTTAGCTAAAGCTGTATGTAAATGCCTAACGCCCTGTTAAGGGGTGAGCAACGCAATACCGATGCCTCTGCAAACCACCTTAATCACTAAAACCAACGCACAGTAAAAATGCCACGCGTTGAGAATCCCTCTTGAACAGTTTGTTATACGCGTGGTTGAGACTTGAGCGAGACACTCATTACACTGTGGTTTGGCTCACTCTCAATATCGACCACCGACCAACCCAAAGAATGATACAGCGGGGCTACATTGGTATAAGCATACAGTTTAGTTTGAAGTATTTCTGATACTTGATTAACACCTCGATTAATCAACTCACTAGCTATGCCTTGATTGCGCCAATCCGGCGAAACAAAGACAGCATTAAACCAAACAACCTCGGACTCTCCATGTGGTTCTTTGAAACGGGAATACGCTAGCCCACCGATGACCTCATTATTTCTTATAGCAACCAATACGGGTGGAAGATTGGCATCGGGTTTATAGGTATCAGCGAACAAAAAATCAGACCATTCACTTTGAAATAGCTTCTCTAGCTCGAACCAATGCGAGCTATTTTCATCGCAATTTCTGAATACTACTTTGTTCATATTGGATTATTTCCTCAAAAGCGTATAACGCCGCATTAAGGTGTGAGCGGCGCTTGGCTATACTTGAGCGAAGCGAAAACGCCAAGCGTTGCGAATCACTCTTAAATGCTTTGTTAGCCCTGTGGTTGACTAGTACATATAACCTAGCCAATCAAAATGTCCAACACCCCACTGCTTATCTCTGAGTGGTTTCACATACAATTCATCAACGTGCTCTACAGCAACTCCAAAGTTGGTGTGCTCGTGAAGCCTTAACCAAGATTGCATGCACTGAACTTTGTTAAAGCCATTTGAAGAGTAGAAATCATCTAACTCAGATATGAGGATTATGAAATCAACGTCTTTAGTTTCGGCAAATGCCGATACTTCTGACAACATAAAAGAACCAATACCTTGCCCTCGATAACGTTCATCAACACAGAAGTCGATGACGCCCAGAACCTTATGTATTTCCCCACCGACGCTCACGGCTCGATAGTCCAATCCAAGATAGCCAATCAACTGTTCACCTTGAAAATGAAGAGCACGCATATGAGGTAACTGCTTAAAGTAAGAACGACTTACTTGGCTATCTGGGAAAGCTTGGTTTCTTAACGCTTCGATTGCCTTATGATGCAATTCTGAAACGTCAATTTCTTGCACGATTTCCATATCATTTCCTCAAAAAGGGCTAACGCCCTGTTAAGGGGTGAGCAACGCAATACCAAGGCCGCCGCAAACCGCCTTAAACACTAAAATCAACGCATAGTGAAAATGCCACGCGTTGCGAATCCCTCTTGAACAGTTTGTTATATGCGTGGCTCAAGGGGTTTCATGACTTGCAAACTTGTTAATCAACGACTTTGAAGCTTATAAAACACAAGCTCTTTTCTGTTGGGTAGATCTTTCGCAAAATCCATTTGAGCATGAAGACAAATGGAAGATTTTCTGCTTTTGCGTGCTTTCTGTTGAGTTTATCAAAGTTCACAGACTCAACACCGACAATTTCTAGTCTACAGATTTTCCGCCCATCTTCGTGAGTAAGTGCTTCAACAACCTGCCCTGGGTAATAATGGCTTTCAGATTTATCCCTAATCGTTGCAGTCTTTTTACCAGAAAGAATCTGGCGCTCTAGCTTTGTGAAAAATGTAATTTTATCCACCATTGAACACCTGCTTCCTTACCGATTCTTCCAAGCATATAACGCCCAATTAACGTGTGAGCAGCGCAAACACTGAACTTAACCACTGCGCCGTAAACACTAAACTCAACCCGAAGTGAAAGCGCCATGCGTTGCGAATCACTGTTGAATTGTTTGTTATGTTTTACCACAGACTCATGATTTAATTGAGAAAGAACTTCTTTTTCTGACTAGTTTCCTGAAGCAAACCACAAGGCTGAAACCAACTTGACCGCCAAAGGCGACCAACCTAAAACAAGTAAGTCCACTTCCCTGCCCAATGAGGCAACTCGACCAAGCAACAACAAGTGCCCTTCCTTTCCAACCAAAGCGCAAAGCAATGTTGAATTGCCGAGGCTACTGCCAAGCCGAAATGCTACTTGGTAAAGAACCTAGAAGCGACTTTGAGCCAGTTATAACAGAAGCCAACCGCCACGACCTGACAATGAAGCAACCCACGAACATTGGCATGTTTTACGGCCTGAGTGATTCAAGAACTTAGACCGACAATGTGGATTTGCTGAGTCTACTAGGGACGAATCGCCCAAGGGACAAAGAACCAAAGCCTAAGACCTTTAAGCCTTTGAAATACAAGTAAACATAACGCCGCATTAAGTGGTGAGCAACGCTGCCAGCCGACCTAAACCATTGTGCCGTAAACACTAAAGCTGAATCAAACCGAAAATGCCAAGCGTTGGGAATCCGTCTTAAATGCTTTGTTATAAGGCGGACTTTTAGTTAAGTGCCTTTTCCAACCAAACCGAGCTGATGTACTGACCATTTTTCTTTGCATATTCATTGAATACGCCAATTTCTCTAAAACCAAAACGCTTATGCAAGGCAACTGAAGCGTCATTAGGTAGTGCGATACCTGATAACACCCTGTGGACTCCGTAATCAGAAATTGATGAGAACAGTTTAGAATATAGTTTTGAACCAACCCCTTTACCTTTTGCTGTTGAAGCAAGGTAAACTGTCACTTCGACTGTATCCTCAAATGCTGAAATGTCCCTATATGGCTGGGAACATGCAAAACCTAGCAACTCCCCATTTTCGGTAGCAACGAAAAGTTGATGCTTACTATTGTATGAGAACTGAGAGAGCCAGTTTAGACGATCCTCTTGCGTAAATGCACGCTCTTCAAAACGAGCATTAGTATGCTCAATATAAAAATTGAAGATGTCTGTAATAGCTGAAACATCGCTTAGTTTCCCTACTCTAATTTCCACGAAAGTTCCTTTTATTTTCGAGCCTTATAACGCCGCATTAAGGTGTGAACAACGTAAACACGAAACTTAACCTTACCACCGTAAACACTGAACTCACGATGGGATGAAAAATGCCAAGCGTTGAGAATCACTCTTAAATGCTTTGTTAGGGCAATTTTTATAAACTCGTAACTTTGACGTTCCTCTTACCATTTTTCGTTTCACGCCAAACCTCTACTCTGAATTGATCTACAGCTGGCGGAGGTGTTCGAGGCGGAGGTGTACGTGGCTGTTTCGGTGGCTTACTAGGAGTTGCCAATTCTTCTCCGTTTTTATCAATTAGCTTCAACTCCATTTGTTCAGGAATTACGAAAGTCTGCTCTAAGGATTTCTTCAATTCGTTGTAAAACTCTGGAACTTCATTTAGTTCTTCACCAAAGATCGCTTCAGTCTCTTTCATCGCCATTTCTACAGTTAATTCGCCACGTTGAACTTTGACAAATAGACTTTCTATACGAGCAAGAGACTCACCTCTTTTTCGTAATTTGGGCTTAACTCTTGTGAGATCGAATGGTGAACTGGCTCTTTCTCCCAAGTAATCACCAACGGCTTTAATTTGGTTATGTATTGTCTGTAAACCTGAAATGAACGAACCATATTGGGCAATACCAAAATACAAAACACTTGCTGTTGCGAGTATTTTACCTTTAGCTTTGATCGACCCCTCTTCAACCTCTAGAACGAGGGAGTAGTCCTTTAAATCAAGGTTTTGTTCAACATAAGCTTCCCATTCATCAAATAGCTGTGTTGAATAATTTTCAAAGTCCTCACGAGGTAAACTTGGTACACCAATATAAAAATCAACCGTTCCTATATTTGCCATTCTTACTCCTTTCGCAAAACTCTAATTGCCCTAACGCCCAATTAAGGTGTGAGCCACGCTACCACTGCACTCACTTGGACGCCGTAAACACTAAACTAAACCCAAACTAAAAATGCCAAGCGTGGGGAATCACTCTTAAATTGTTTGTTATATGCCTTTCGTGCGCCTATACTTAATGCGCACCATAAATACGCATAGGTAATTATCATGAGAAACGCATATAGTACGCAAGCACCCAAGAAGGCTGCAAACTTAAGCTTAAATAGCGAGTTACTCGCTGAAGCTAAGCGCCTAAACATAAACCTCTCGGCAACAATGGAAAAAGCCCTTGAAAAAGAAGTAAATCAGCGCCGTAAGACTGAGTGGTTAGAGCAAAATGCAGATGCTATCAACGCTTGCAATGAACTAACCGAAAATCACGGTCTGTTTTCTGATTCTTACCGAGTATTCTAATGTCACAGTTTTCACTATACCAAAATAACGATAAAAGCACTGCTACCGCTTACCCATACTTTGTTGATGTTCAAAGTGAAATGCTTGATACACTGAATACCCGACTGGTGATTCCATTAACACCGGTTGAAATGTTAGAAAAGAAAGCCCCTACTCACCTATGCCCAGTGATCCACATTGATGAAGGTGACTTCGTAATCCTAACTCACCAAATGGCGAGTGTACCAACTAAGATCTTGCATGATCCGGTAAATGATTTGAGCACTTTTAGAAACGAGATTATTGCTGCTATCGACTTCCTGATTACTGGCATATAACGCCCAATTAAGGGGTGAACAACGCCTCCACCCACACCTAAAGCATTGTGCCATAAACACTAAATTTGAAGTAGAAGCAAAAGTGCCAAGCGTTGTGAATCCCTCTTAAATTGCTTGTTAGTG
>Ga0209272_10000957_pt1 | contig 19831 bp, 12 predicted proteins | sample tdDd002_FD_187125 | JGI IMG/M metagenome (GOLD analysis project Ga0209272, IMG submission 187125) | Marine sediment microbial communities from the Atlantic coast under amendment with organic carbon and nitrate - tdDd00.2 (SPAdes)... | ecosystem: Environmental > Aquatic > Marine > Coastal >... | reverse complement strand
ATTCACTGCATCGCTCTTGGAAATTACAGCCTTGAGGGATTTGCAGCAGGTTGACAGGGTTACCAGGTATGCCGTACAAGCGTTCCTTCGGCCCATGGATGGTCGGAAACGATGAGATAAGGCCTTTCGTATATGGATGTTGAGGATCACCAAAGACTTGTTGAGCGTCCCCGAGCTCAATCAGGTTACCCGCATACATGACACCGATTCGGTCCGCAATCTCACCCATTAAGCTCAAATCATGGCTGATGAATAAAATAGAAAAACCAAACTTGTTTTTAAGTTCGTACAGTTCATTGAGAATTTCACGCTCGACGACCACATCAAGTGCAGTTGTTGGCTCATCCATGATGATGAGTTTAGGTTCAAGAGCCAAAGCAATGGCAATTACCACTCGTTGGCGCATACCACCACTTAATTGGTGAGGAAAACTTGCCATGCGGTCGCCGTGAATACCCACGATATTGAGCAGTTCTACCGAACGTTCATGAGCTTGTTTGTACGGGATTTTGCGGTGTGCCAGGATCACGTCAGTTAATTGCTCACCAATTGTAATGACTGGGTTGAGTGAGTTCATCGCACTTTGAAAGACGACAGATACATCATTCCAACGAAACTTACGTAGTTGGCGATCATTCATTTTTAACACGTCTTGGCCGTTGTAGATGATTTCACCTTCCGAAATCAGAGCCGGAGCCTTATGCAGACGGGAAATCGCAAAAGCTAATGTACTCTTACCACAACCGGATTCGCCAGCAATACCAAGAGTTTCACCAGGAGCAATGGAAACGCTGACATTATTGACCGCACGAGCTACGCCATTTGGTGAGACATAGTCAACGCATAGATTATTGATTTCTAGTAACTTACTCATCTTAGACCTCTGCGTTTATCAGCTTCTTTTTTAAGTTGATGCCATAGTTTGATATGTGGGCCAGTACGCAGTTTCGGGTTACTGACTTGGTCAATAGACATATTGATTAGGGCTAGAGCGCCCCCCGTAATTGCAAGAGCCATTGCGGGAACTAACATCTCCCACCATGCACCAGTGTAGAGAGATGATGATGTCTGCGCCCAATAGAGCATTGAACCCCAGCTCACTTCCGTTGCATCCCCTAATCCAAGAATCCCTAGGCCAGCTTCAGAACCCATTGCGTAGATAACGGTACCTAAGAAACCACCAAATACGATAGAGACTAGGTTCGGTAAGATTTCGACTAGGATGATGCGGATTTTCGACTCACCCATAACTTCAGCTGAAATGATGAACTCTTTGCTTCGAATTGCCATTGTCTGTGCCCGAATTACCCGCGCTCCCCAGGGCCAGGAGGTGACCCCTAGCAGTATGGTTATCACCAGGGACCCGACTTGCCCCAAAAATGCGGCGAGTACGATCAATAATGGAAGCTGAGGGAAAACCAAGAAAACATTGGTTAAAAAGTTCAGACGGTCATCGATCTTGCCACCAAAGTAACCAGAAGAAACGCCGACAATGACTGCCAAGCTCATCGCAATCACACCTGCAGATATCGCAACAGACAGTGACTTGCGTGCGCCGTATAGAACCTGGCTATATACATCCCGACCACTTCGAGTTGTGCCTAAGTAGTGCTCTGCACTGGGTGGCTGGTGTGGTCGAGCCACGCGCTTTTCTGGATTGTGGGTCGCGAGTACTGGAGCAAAGATAGCGCCAGCAAGTACGATAGAGAGTAACAAGCCGCCGATGATCGCTGGTGGATTGCCGTAAAAGAAAGCGTAAGCTTTACCCAATGTTTTCTTAATTTGTTGCCACGAAAACTTTGATTCACGTTTAGTCAAAGCATGGGCAGAAGACGACGTTGTGTTTATGAGTTTGTCCATGATGCACCCTTAATTCGAAATACGTGGATCGAGCCAAACGTAGAGCAGATCGGCGATGAAGTTGGCTGTTAAAACAGCTGATACCAGAATCAACAGAATGGCTTGAATGAGTGGGTAATCACGTGCCACGATACCTTTAAGCAGAATGTTGCCAAGGCCCTGATAGTTAAAGACCACTTCAGTCATGATTGAACCAGCAAAGGAAAAACCAATCGCCATGGCAATCGCAGTTGCAACTGGCAATATCGCGTTGCGTCCTGCGTAGCGAGACATTACGCGGTATGTGCTTAAGCCTTTTGCTTCCGCCATTGTGACGTAGTCTTCACCCAGTACGTTAATCATCGCGTTACGCATGTTAAATACCCAAGTTGAGATGCCAACGATGACCATAGAACCAACAGGTAAAACGGCGTGTTTAGCGACACTGGAAATAAACTCCCACGTAAACCCAGGATCGAGTGAAGGGTCGTAGGTATACGCTAGGGGTAATACTTCCAGCTTTAAGCCGAAGAAATAAAACAGTAGAAGTGCAGTAACGATATAAGGGAAGTTACTGATAAAAGCTAATACTGGTGGGACAACCTGACCGAAGAAGCCTTCGCGTCGGTAAGAGGCGTAAGTACCGATACTGACACCAATAATAAGTGCCACGATCAAAGAGCCCAATGCGAGGAACATAGTCCAAGGTAGTGCATTAGCGATAACGTCAGAGACACTAACAGGAAACATTAGGACTGAAGGACCAAGGTCTAGAGTGAAAACACTCTTAATGTAAGCGAAGTATTGCTCGAAAATGTTGCCATCAACGAAACCGTACATTTCACGGACGGCATCCATTTGTGCTGGATCCATTCGGCCTTGCGCAGCAGCAAATAGCGCATCGACAGGGTCACCCGGCATTAAACGTGGCAGCATAAAGTTGAAGGATATCGCAATTAAAAATGCGGTGAAATAAAAGCCAAATCGGCGAACTAAAAACGACATAACGAACCTTTTAATCTAGGAGCCCAACCTAAGTTTAGGCTCCGTGTATTTGCTAGTGATAAAGACTATTTAAGGTGTAGGTTGTTAAGAATAATTACGCGCTTACCGCCGTCGTACCATACTGGTTGAACGTATGGGTCTTTCTCGCTAGGCCAACCCACCACTTTTTTAGTGCTGTATTGGAACCAAGTCGCGTTAGAGAACAGTGGAATAAATGGCATATTCTCTGCTGTGTATTCTTGCAGTTCAGAGATGATTGCTTCTTGTTTCTGAGGGTCGCCAATCTTACCGAATGTGTCGATTAGCTTGTCGATCTCAGGTGAGTTTACACCGTGTCCCGCGTGCCAAGTTTTACCGATTCTTGATGTAGAAAAGTACTCTTGGTAAGCAAGAATTGGGTGCGTTGCAACAAGTGACCAGTTGATTGACATGGTGTAGTTACTCTCTTTCAGGTTTTTATCGTAAACCGCCCAGTCAACCGTCTTCACGTTCGCTTTGATACCCACTTCATCGAAGTATTCTGTCACCATTTGAACGACTTGAATCCAGTCTGTCCAACCGTTTACCACTTCGATATCAAAAGAGATATCTGAACCATCAAGATTGTCACGGTAACCATCACCGTTTTTATCAACCAGACCCGCTTCATCTAGCAGTGCCTTTGCCTTCTCTGCATCGTATTGGGTTAGGTTACCGTATTTCTTATTAACGCCTTGGTCAATGTGGCTCTTATATAGTTCCGCGATACCGCCTACGTTGTAGTTGACCGTTGGGTAACCATAAGCTGCGATATCGACAATCGTTTCGCGATCAAGAGCCATAGAAAGTGCTTGGCGAACACGAAGATCATCGAATGGTGCTTTCTTGGTATTGACGTAAAGGTGAATCGCGTCATTTGCTGGATACCAGAAATGGTTGTTCGCTTTGTCTTTTTCTACAAATGTTGCTTCAACATCGGCAATAAAGTTTGAACCCCAGTCAATCTCACCTTTGATTAAGGCTGGTTGAATTTGTGAGTTATCGTTGTAAGAACGGAAATTCACGCAGTCAAGGTATGGACGACCTTCCAAGTAATAATTTGGGTTGCGACACAGTTCCATTTGCTGTGGCTTGAGGAATTTAACCTCAGTCATTGGGCCGCTGCCGACAGGATTTGGGTTGGTAAAGGTAGTAAGGTCGTCTACTTTTGACCAGATGTGTTTTGGCACAATGTGGTAACGCTCTAAGTTCCAAGCGAACGTAGAATCAGCTTCGTTTAGTTCAAATACGACGGTTTTTTCATCTGGTGTTGTGATTGATTTTAGGTTTTTACCAGACCAGATGCCTTTTTGATCGAAGGCTGGAACATCTTTTGTTAGTAGGAAGCTGAAAGCAACATCTTCAGCAGTAAGAGGTGTACCATCAGACCACTTTAGGTTATCTCGCATTTTAACCGTCAGTGTTTTTAGATCGTCTGAAAAAGCGAAAGACTCAGCTAAACGAAAATCCGTTTCACCCGTCATGTTGTTGAAAACCATAAGAGGCTCAAACATGATGCCATGTAGAAGATCTTTCGTTGTGTATGGGTTGTAGTTGTCGACAAAGCCGGTGTTTACGATAGGAACCGTAAGCGTGCCCCCTTGCTTGATACCTTCCGCTTGCACAGCCGCAGTGGAACAGATTAATCCAGTAGCAAGTGTCGCGATAAGAGTTTTCTTCAGCATCACATTGTCCTTGTTAAATTAGTCATTTTTATTCATCCCCCGGAAGCGAATTCTATAAGAAAGCGCTTTCTTGATTCTGTTTTATCTTGTTCGTAGGGATACTTCAAAATTTTGTCTTAAAAACAGACGATAGATCACAGTTCCCAATTTCGCAAATAAACGGGTATTAAACTGATCTTTTGGAAATAAAATTTTTATATTTCATGTACTTATAATTAAACTTGGTTTTTCTGGTAATAATGCTGTTTGTGTATGTAAAGAGCAAATACCTAGGTGTTTTTTCTGAATAACACTCGATCTTTAGAGCTCGGTCACTCTTTTCCACATAATTTATTTGCTTGTGTTCACAAAAATAGCCAAAAGAAAAGAAACCGCTTTCTTTGGGGGCGGTGAAGAGTAAAGTTCTTGCAAAAGGGTTAATGATTTTAAGGGGAGATATGATTAAGTTTTGGAATGGGAATAAATCTCCAGCGAGGCAAGCATATGAGTATGACTTGCTAGAATGCTTGTTTGAAAACTCCGGTATGTTTGAACTGATAGACAACGATGTTACCGACTATCCTTGCGCGGAAGATGAAGGGGCTGTGTTCGATAAAGGTGCGGACATCCTTGTGACAGTGGCGGGAAACAGCAAGTTTGCGGGTAAACGTTTGATTGAAATCAAACAGCCGCTTTGCCGTGGTCTGCTGGGCTGGAGGCTATGTATCGTCGCTCAAAAAAGAGTGGATGAATTTTGTTCGTTATCCTTACGGGAATTACAGCAAAAAAGAGTGGGTGTACCTGACACTTGGGTTGATGCCGAGCTCTTTCGTGCTAACGGTTTTGATGTCCTAGAAGCAGGGACGTTGGATGATATGTTAGGTTGGGTTGCCGACGGTACGGTCGATTTTATTACTTTGGGAGCGAATGAGGCGGAAGATATATTGTCGAGGCAAACAGTGAATCGATCTGATCTAGTCATTGAACCAACGCTCGCTATTTATTACCCGTTTCCATTGGTATTTTATCTAAACCAACATCAACCAATGTTGGCAGAACGCTTGTGTGAGCAGTGGGAAGCGAAACAAACCGAGATTTCTTCTCTATTCGATCAGCATTACGGTTCGGTGATAGAGCAAGCTAAGTTAGACAGTCGCAAGAAGCTCACTTTACAAAATCCATTATTGCCGGCTGGCTACGAAGTTATGTTCGAGTTGAGTTTAAATAACGTTAAGAAGTAGAGCACGCCCTAGTAGTAAGAGCAAAAAAGAGCAGGTGATACCTGCTCTTTTTAATGGTAACTGATATTAGACTCGACCGACGGAATCGCGATCGATCAGTTTAGGGTGAAGCTGCTGTTTGATTTTAACTTCAGTTTCTTGAACCATGGCCAACACCCCTTTGGCTGCTTCTTTCCCCATTTCTTCAACAGGAAAGTTAATGGTCGTTAAACGCGGTCTTATATGAGCACTGTGGTAGTCATTATCGAAACCAACGACAGAAAGCTCTTTACCGATGATGATTTCTCTCTCTGCTGCGACGTCATAAACTGCGAGGGCAATATTGTCGTTTTGGCAGAACACCGCGGTAATATCTGGTGCGCGGTCAAGTAATCGTCGGGTTCGGTCATGGTTGCCATCGTGGTCAAAGCGTCCTTCTATCACATAGGAAGGGTTATAAGTGATTCCCGCTTCTGCCAACGCCAAGCGATAACCTTGTAAGCGTTCTCGGCTATCACCTTTACTCAGTTGACCTGTAATACAAGCGATATTCTTATGACCGTGATCGAGTAAGTGCTTTGTTGCCAGATAGCCACCCAGTTCGTTGTCAATATAAATACAATTATCTGAAATATCAGGGATATAGCGATTAAGAATGATCGTTGCAGGCGTATTTTTAACCACATCAATCAATTCGTCATCAGAAAGCTTGTCTGAATGCAGAATAAATCCGTCGACACGCTTAGAACGAAGAAACTCAATGGAATCTCTTTCTTTGGTGTGTGACTCCTGGCCACTAGTGACGATCAGATGATTGTTGTTTTGACGAATAGTGTCTTCAGTATGATGCATTAGCGGCCCATAAAATGGACCATCCAGTGAACCTACCAACATTCCGATACTGTTTGAACGGCTTGATGCTAATGCTTGAGCAAACGCATTCGGCTTGTAACCTAGTTGCTCAATAGCGGCAAAAACTTTCTTACGGTTTGCGTCTTTGACTGTCGGGTGGTTATTGATTGCGCGAGATACGGTAGCTTGGGACACTTTAGCTAACTCAGCGACTTCTTTAATCGTAATCAAGGCATTAACTCATCTTTAAGGGGGAGGTAGCATCTAACAACCTGTTGTTATTCTACTGTTTACTCGCTTTCCTAGCAGGACTCCACATTTATCTCCATTTTACCCCATAAATGTGATTACAAACCAAAGAAAGCGCTTTCCTTTTGATTTGAATCTCATTTTGTATGGGTTATTCGTTGGCATTATCACCATGTTCCAGCGTAATAGTGAAGCTCTTGATCAATAAAATGCCGTAATAGTTGAGAAAGGCGATGGATTACCAAACGGAATTGCATAGGAGTGCAACTATTTTCTTTTTTAGAGAAAGCGCTTCCTTAATTGAGTGAGATAATACGGACATATTTCCCTATGAATAGACTAAAAATAAATAAACATGCTCTTTTAACCTGTCTGCCTCTGTTACTGATTGGTTGTGATTCAGAGAAAATAGAAGATCCAACGACTAACGGTGCATCACCAAGTGAAGGGGTTGTGCTTGTCGATCAGCCAGCACCTGTTGCTCCATACCCTAATGTACTTGGTTATGATGTTAACAGTAGCCGTTCAACGACAAATGACTTCCTGCTTGGGAACCCTGATTTCCAAGCTATATCCTATGGCTCATTTCGTCAAACAGTGCGTGATAGTGTCGATAACGCGCCTTCGGTTGAAGAGATCAAAGAAGATTTATTGCTGATGGAAGCAATGGGTATCAAGGTAATTCGCACTTATCACACGCAAGACTATATCGATACTGAGCGTCTGTTGGTTGCGATTGACGCATTTATGAATCCGACATCTGTCGAATACAGAGAAGGGTTTAAAATGTTCGTTATGCTCGGTATCTGGGTTGATGCCGTCAATTCTTGGGGAGGAGGGGAAATAGATCGAACCCAAGGCAGTGCGACAAGTGAAGCGGAGATGAATAAAGCGATCGAGCTCGTTAATTTATACCCAGAAATCATTAAAGTGATGGCGGTCGGGAACGAGTCAATGGTTCATTGGGCCGGCTACCACGTCTCACCTACTGTAGTGACGAATTACATCAATCAACTTCAGGCCTTAAAAACGAACGACTTTACTAAAGGTTACGACGATTTAGTAGATGAAATTCCGGCGGATACTTGGATTACAAGTTCTGATAACTTCGCAGTCTGGGCTGGTCAAGGTGACTATGCCGGAGATGACTACAAAGCGCTTATTGAAGCGGTTGATTATGTTTCCGTCCACTCTTACCCATTCCATGATACTCATTGGAATGGCGAGTTTTGGTCTGTGCCTTTGGATGAGCAAGAGTTAACGAAAGAAGAACAACTTCAATCTGCAATGGCTCGTGCAAAAGAGCATTTTTTAAGTCAGGTGAAAGCAGTTCAGGACAACGTCAACGCCATCGACCCAACGAAACAAATTCATATTGGTGAAACCGGTTGGTCTACGATATCAAGCGATGGGTTTAGCGTAACAGGAACCAAAGCGGCGGATGAATACAAACAGAAGCTTTACCATGACGCATTGAGAAGTTGGTCAAATGAATTTGGTGCATCGCTATTCTTCTTCGAAGCCTTTGATGAGCAATGGAAAGCCGGTTGGGAACAGGCGGACGAGAGCCACTCCGAAAAGCATTTTGGCATGATTGATTTAAACGGACAGGCGAAGTATCTACTTTGGGATTTGGTTGATCAAGGAGCGTTTACCGGGTTAATCAGAGGCAAAGATGGTGAGGGCAACGACATTCAAATCACCAAAAGCTATGACGGCAATATTGACGCATTGATGTTAGATGTTGAACTGCCTCCTTATAAAGAAGCACCAGTGAACAGTGAGAAATATACGGTAATTGGTGATGCATTGTCTGAAGGCGTAAATCTTTATTGGTGGGGAGGCAACTCAGGTATTTACTTAAATGAGGCGGGTTCTTCAATTATGCTTACTGGGGGGGCGGATAGTTTTCCTGGCTGGTGGGGAGCTGGTGTTCAACCTAGCGTTCAAGCAAACCTGACAGGTTTTGAGCAAGGTAGCCTCAACTTTGATATTAAAGCAACGCAAGCTTTATCTGATGTAACGTTCAAACTCGGAATGCAAACCGGCTCTTCGGGCTCAGTGAATCATTTCGTTCAAGTCGGTGGTTCTACTGCCTATCCGGTTACCACAGAAACACAAACTTACTCTATTCCACTCTCGGCTTTGGCTAATTATGAACAGATGGATCTAAATGCCGTTGTGGCGTTGATGTTCTTCCTTGGTGAAGTGGATGGAGCAGGAGAAAACTACATTCCTGATGGGGTATCTGTCGAAGTGAGCAATATCTACTACTCGAAATAACAACTAACCAAGTGACCGCGATGGGGATTACCTTATCGCAGTCCAAGTAAGGACTATTATGTTGAACAAGACACTGATTTCGCAGCTTGTATTTTCCAGCCTATCAGGGGTGATGCTTGTAGGTTGCGTAAGTACTGCAGATACCACGGATGCCTCATTTATAACCGGTAAAAAGCCAGTAGAGTTACAGCAAACGCCAACAACACCAAGCGATAAGTGGAAACTATCCTGGCAAGATGATTTTGAAGGCGATCGAATTAATCTGCGTTACTGGTCATTTGAACAAAACTGCTGGGGAGGAGGAAACAACGAACAACAATGCTATACCGATAGCGATAAGAATGCGTTCGTGAAAGATGGTTTGCTCCATATTGTCGCAAGAAAAGAGTCTTTTACGGGCCCTGACAACCCAGAAGGCGTAGAGGGAGGAGCAAGCAAAACACTTCCTTATACGTCGGCGAGATTAAGAACCAAAGGAAAGCGCGACCAAAAATATGGGCGCTTTGAAGTTCGCGCTAAGCTTCCTTCTGGACAAGGTACTTGGCCCGCTATTTGGATGTTACCAACAGACAGCAAATATGGCACTTGGGCAGCATCGGGTGAAATTGACATTCTGGAAGCTGTAAACCTGAAAACTCAGTCTGATGCACCTGGAGCAAAACCGGGAGAGGAAGAAAACCGCATCCACGCTACCTTACACTATGGTAAAGCCTGGCCAGATAATGCGAGTAGTGGTTTGGGGGTGACGCTGCCTAATGGGATCAACCCAGCGGATGATTTCCATACTTATGCAATAGAGTGGGAAGAGGGCGAAATCAGATGGTATGTCGATAACATTCACTACGCGACACAGACTCACGAAGGTTGGTACTCTCAATTCGAGCAAGAAGGACAGCTCGTTAATGCAGATAGTTTGGCGCCATTCAATGAGAAATTCCATTTGCTACTGAATGTTGCTGTCGGTGGATCTTGGGCGGCTAATGCGAATGAAAAAGGCGTGAATGCCGATATTTTCCCTCAGACAATGTTGGTCGATTATGTGAAAGCGTACCGCTGTTCGGTTGATCGTTGGAAAGGCAAAGGCTGCAGCGCGAAATCGGAAGAAGCGACCTTGGTTAAAGGTAATCAGCCTCCAGCTATTTTGGTTCAAGATGACAGTTATGCCGATGGCCCTGAGCTGAACGTTTTTATGGACTCACTCAATGAAAGCCTTGCCTATGGCAGTTATGATCCAACCGATATTGTTGAATATCAAGAGGTTGAAGAGCCAGGCCGCGGAAAAGTATTGTCTATCTCGAAACAAAATGGTGGCGGCAATATCTATTTCCGCTCTCCTACGACAGATATCAGCCATTGGTTAGACTCGGGTCAACTCAGTTTTGATATCAAAGTTGATCAAATAGCAGAAGGTGTTGAACTGGTGATCAAAATGGATAGCGGCTGGCCAGCGACTAGTGATATGACCGTTCCTTTGAACAATACGTCTGAGTGGCAAACCGTATCGTTGTCTGTTGCCGATATTATTGCTGGAGGGAATCGCTATGTATCAGGAAGTGCAGATCCCGCCAATATTAATAACTTACTGGTTTTTGAGCCAACAGGCGCGATGGAGTTTTCTTTGGATAACATCCGCATGAGCAAGTAGCAAAACGCGAAGAATAATACTTTGGCCTATACCGCGCATCTAGCGCGGTATTTTTTTGTTCAATGATCGTATGCATTCTGTGATCAATCCACAAAGAAAGCGGTTTCTTTGTGATCTAATTAACTTTATGTATGGGTTGTTGATGAGTATTCTAGCGTCAATCCGAACATGATTAGCAACCCCGTCTTCAAAAGAGTCGTTTTAAGCTCTTCTGAATTCCCTACACCTTGAATGCTGCTTGTCTTTGGATTTTTTAATCACAATAAAAGAAAGCGCTTTCTTTGGGCGCATAAATAACATGGAGTTACTATGAAACTGTCTAAGCTTACTCTTGCCTGCCTTATCGCAACGACTGGAGTCACCTCATTACCTGCATTTGCTGAGAAATCTGAAGGATTTGAATTCCACGGTTACTTTCGTGCTGGCGTTTTATATAGCAAAAACGACGATTTTAAACGTGTAAAATTTCCTGCATCAAAGGAACGTCTAGGTCGTTTGGGCGTTGAGTCTGATAGCCATTTTGAGTTGGCGCTGCAAAAGAATTTTGTGAACGATGCTGGCCAAAAGATTCGTATTAAAACGCGTGCTGCTGCGGATAACGCTCAATACGCAACTAACCAATTAGGGGCGAACGCGGATGCAACAAACAGCGAAATCGGTATGGCTGAAACCTTTGTTGAATTTGAAGGTGTAACAGATAGCGGTGTTGTTTGGGGTGGTAAGCGTTTTTACGGTAAAGATAACTACATCTTCATGACTGACTTTTTCTACACGGATATGTCAGGTACAGGTGTAGGTATTGAGGGTGTTGAGTTAGGCGGAAACAAATGGGACTTCGCTTATATCGCAAGTGATGATTCTGGGGACACAGGTTTCTGGGGTGATGGTAACAATATCATGCACGCTCTTCACGCAGGTGTGAACTTTGGTAGCGTTGAATTACATGCAATGGCGAAGTTCATGCCAGACAATATGGTGGATTTAGGCTTTGGCGCTGGTGAAGAATCATTTGCTGAGAATGGCTATGAAATGACTGCTATCGTGCATTCGGATTCCGTGTTTGGCCTTTCTGATAAGGGTTTCACGAAATACATTGCGCAAGCGGGTAAAGGACTTGGCTCTGGCAACTTATTAGGCGGTACGATTACCACTTACAACACCTACAAGCCGGGCAGCGACTACCAAAGCTGGCTAACAACGGGTACTGGTTGTGGCACATCATGTGTTAAGGCTGTTGAAGACAATGACACTTCTTTCCGTGCTTTAGCTTGGGGTGGTTATTTCTTTGAAAATGGCGTGAACGTCTTCCACTCTATTCAAACGCAATACAATGATTTTGACAATGGCGCGAGTGATGGTTGGGTTTCCGCTATGGTTCGTCCAACGTTCCCAATCTCTGATAACTTCTTTATCGCGACAGAAGCAGGCTACATGTTTAACTACGAAGATCGTAACGGCGAGAAAGCTGACTCATACGATTACAAGCTGACTATCGCTCCAACGATGGTGGTGAGTTCTGGTTTCGGGCCTAATCCAGAAATCCGCTTACTTGCCTCTTACCTAGATGGTGAAGATCGTGATGGTAACGGTAAAGACGGAGACTTCATCGTAGGTATTCAAGCGGACATGTGGTGGTAATTGACTAACGAGCGCTAACTAAGAAGGTATTTTGTGGCCAAGTGCCGATACCTTCCTTTTTTCATTATATCCTTTTGTGTTGCAACTGTTCAGGCACACATTTTCCTCTGATAAAGGGTTTGCTCCTATTTATCACCTTAGCCGCTATTATTAGCGGCTTTTTTTATGTCATCTCTTGGTGTGATCTGAAAGCGCTGTTTATAACATTTAGAGAAGTAATTGCTGTCACTAAAACCTGACGACTCCGCGATAGTTTGCACAGAGGACAGCTTTTCTTTGGTGATCAAATTGCGAGCGTAGGTTAATTGTAATTGGCGAAGATAGTGATTAGGGGAAGAATCTAAGTATTGTTTAAACAGTCTTTCTAACTGACGCTGACTGATAAAAGCCGCTTGTGCAACTTGTTCGGAAGATAGGTCGCAACGCGTATAATGTTGCTCCAGATAGACCATAGCTCTGCTTAGGGCGAGAGCTGTTTTAGGCTCATCTTGTTTTTGCTCAGCATACGTCCTGGCCAGCGTGACAATAAGTTGTTGCATCAAACTACTGATCATGACTTCAAATCCAACATCACCCGTTTCATACTCGACTCTAATAGATTCAAGCATCAATTTGACTTTAGTCAGCTGGTCTGGGGTGAGGGTTAGTTTAGCCCTATATTCGCTGGTCTGCCGTGCTATTGGTTCGATCTTAAACAGGGCATGGTAGCCAGATAGCGCCCGCATTGAAGGGAGCTCAAAAAATGGTGCGGTTGCATCAAACATTAAGTTGATCAGCTTGAGGCCTTTGACGTCTTTAAAGCCATGTTCAGTTTCACCATTGATGACAAACACGTCACCAGCTGTCAATGGATATTCGTAGTCTGAAACGAGATGTTTTCCGCTTCCTTCAACAACCAGAAACAATTCGGAAAAGTCATGTTTGTGTAGCGCGAAGTCTGATTGGTGGTCACCATCGACAAACGCAAAACTTAAGTGCTGATGACGCTGATGTGAGCGGAGTCTATATCGCACAGTCATGTCGTTAATTTCCTTCTAATTGTCGCTTTATTAGGAGAATAGCGAATAAATTGAGCATACTATTTTTGTTATTGAAAGCACAGTGAATCATTCATAACGAATGGCTCAGTCGCCTTGTCTTTAACTCATCGTGTGGTTGATTATGCAAAACGATCAAATTCAACAAGCTCAATTTCAGTTGGCTCCAGTCAGTCGTCAAGCGGCGTCCGAAGGGATTGTATTACTTAAAAATGATAATAATAGTTTGCCACTCTTACCTGAGGATTGCGTGTCCTTGTTTGGCCGATGCCAGATTAATACATATCGCAGTGGAACGGGTTCCGGTGGAGCTGTAAATGTTCCGTACTCGGTGAGTGCTCTAGAGGGTATTGATCTTAATCTATCGATTACCATCAACCTTCAATTGGTTTCCATTTATCAAGACTGGGTAAATCAGCACCCATTTGATGATGGCGGTGGCGGTTGGGCTGCAGAACCTTGGTTTCAAAAAGAGATGCCGCTAAGTGATGAGTTAGTCGAGTCTGCGGCGAACACGTCAAATAAGGCGGTTGTGTTTATTGGCCGAACCGCGGGTGAGGACCAAGATAATAAAGACGTTGCGGGTAGCTACCGTTTGACTGAGCTAGAAGAGTCAATGCTTGTTAAGGTTTGCCGATATTTTGAGTGTGTAATTGTCGTCATGAACGTTACCAATATTATGGATATGTCTTGGCTTAATACGTTAGAAGGTCATCAATCTATAAAAGCGGTCATGTACAACTGGGCAGCAGGAATGGAAGCAGGTCATGCGTTGGCCGATATTCTATCTGGCGAGGAATCACCAAGTGGCCGACTCACTGACACGATTGCTTATCAAATTGAAGACTATCCTTCTTCGGCAAACTTTGGTGACAAAAAATACAACGTCTACCAAGAAGACATTTATGTTGGTTATCGTTACTTTGAAACTTTCGCTCCAGAAAAAGTCCAATTTGAGTTTGGTTCAGGGCTATCTTATACCCAATTTAACCAGCAATTAGTCGAACACCGAGTTAAAGATCACGAAGGTAGCAAACAATTCGAGTTTGATATTGAAGTGACCAATATCGGCGATCTCTATAGCGGGAAAGAGGTTGTTCAACTTTACCTAGAGGCTCCACAAGGTAAATTGGGTAAGCCTAGCCGTGTGCTGATCGCGTTTGCAAAAACTAAGAAACTTGCGCCTAGTGAGTCTCAGTTGATCAGCATAACGGTCCCTATTTCCCACTTAGCGTCATACGACGACAGTGGGGTGACTGGCCATCGTAGTTGTTACGTAGTTGAAGCTGGCGACTATCATTTTTATAGTGGTGGAAGCGTACACCAAGCCCAGCCTATTAACGCGACATGGCATCTTCCTCATATTCAAGTGGTTGAGCAGCTCCAAGAAGCATGTGCGCCAATTCAGTCTTTTGAAAGAATTAAGCCGACATCAAGAAACGAGCAAGGCAACTATCAAGCTGGTTTTGAAGTTACGCCACAGCGTCGTGTTGACTTAGCTGACCGAGTTATTGCTTCATTGCCGCAAGCGCTAGAATTGACAGGGGATGTCGGAATCAAGCTGGCTGATGTCCATTCAGGATCAGCTTCACTTGAGGATTTTGTTGGCCAAATGTCACCAGAGCAAATGGCTACATTAGTGCGTGGAGAAGGCATGTGTAGCCCAAAAGTCACGCCGGGTACAGCGGCTGCATTTGGTGGTGTTTCAGATAGTCTATTTCAGCTGGGTATTCCTATTGCGGCCGCTGCAGATGGGCCGTCTGGTATTCGAATGGACAGCGGCCACAAAGCAACTCAAGTGCCTATTGGAACATTGCTAGGCTGTACTTGGAACCGAGAGTTAAACGAAGAACTGTTCTATTTGATCGGTCAGGAACTAAGAGCCAATCATATTGATACGTTACTTGGCCCAGGCATTAACATTCATCGCCACCCTTTAAATGGTCGAAATTTTGAGTATTTCTCTGAAGATCCTTATTTAACGGGCATCATGGCTTCTGCTCAAACACTTGGCTTAGCGCGAGCCGGAGTTTCAGGAACGATTAAGCATTTTGCAGCGAATGATCAAGAAACTGCTCGAGTGGATGTGGATAGCATCATGTCTGAACGTGCATTGCGAGAAGTTCATGTGAAGCCATTTGAAATGGCGGTTAAACATGGCAAAGCCAGCACAATCATGACTTCTTATAATCCAGTGAACGGCCATTGGGCAGCGTCTAACTATGACTTGAATACAACATTGTTGCGTCAAGAGTGGGGATTCAGTGGGATAGTGATGACGGACTGGTGGGCGAAAATGAACGATCCAATAGAGGCGGGCGAAGAGAGTAAGACGTTCACCTCATATATGTTGCGTGCACAGAATGACCTTTACATGGTAGTTGAAAATGATGGGGCCGAGCGTAATGCGATGCAAGATGACACCTTGTCGGCATTGAATGAGGGAAGGTTGACTCTCGGAGAGCTACAGCGAAGTGCGATGAATATTTGTCGATTCATCATAAATGCGCCAGTGATGGAAAGACCATTAGAAGCGTATGAACCGATTAAGGCATTTAAACCGAAAGTGACAAAGTTTGTTGAGGAAACATCAGCTCAAACTGTTTATGTTGCCAATAGGCCGATGGAGCTGAATGCCTCGACTCAAGTAACCTTTGATATCGCTGTAGATGAAGCGGGCATTTATCGGTGCCAAGCAGAAATGAGGTATGAGAGAGATGCGTTAGCACAGTCTTCGTGTAGCTTATCTATCAATGACCTGTTCAGCATGAGTTTCCCAATTCACGGTACAGACGGTGCTACGCAGCAAATCAAGGGACTAGAAGTTAGGCTAAATAAAGGCCTCTATACGTTTTCAATAGATTTTGTGAAGCCAGGAGCCGTATTAGAGGTTTTACATTTAAATAAAGTGTAAGTAAGCCAATGTAGCCACAGAGCCCTTGTAGAAATACAGGGGCTTTTTGTTGAGTGACATATAACTAACTCGTGAACAATTTGGGTTTAAACGCAATAAATGCGTGACTGACTATTAATAAAATCAATGAAAATATAGAGTTAAGGACACGATATGAACAGTAAAAATAAGGCAATAGCGGCTGGAATTGTATTTGGTTTTACCTTGTTGATGATGCAGCTAGACGTTGGTGGAATATTTATGTTTATTGCTTCTGTGATGGCGTTTTTTACCTGTGCACTACAATCTGTCATGCACATTATGGGATACAAAGATGGAGACGCTTTTCGAGTCTATGAAGACTCTGAGAATATAGAAGCCGAAGCACTAGCGAATGTATTTAAGGATAAGAAAGAGTGTCAGGAGGAGAAAAACAAAAGGTCCGGAAGACCGGACCTTTAATATCTAGGGAGGAAGAGTTAAGCGTAGCTCACTCTGTGATGCTGTAGCTCTGTGCGCATCCCCATTACTAAGCTGACACACATGACCAGCAGGATAACAGTGAACGGAAGTCCCGTTGAAATGGTACCGGCTTGCAGTGCTTGAATGGCTTCTGTGCCGCCTACCCAAAGCAGAACAGCGGCAATAGCGCCTTCTACCGATGCCCAGAAAATACGTTGTGGGATTGGAGCGTCGACTTTACCGCCAGACGTTATGCTATCAACAACCAGTGAAGCAGAATCTGAAGACGTAATGAAGAAGACCATAATCAATACAATTGAGATCAAAGATAGGATTGAGCTCATTGGCATTGCTTCATAAGCGTAGAATAGAGAAAGCGTAATATCGCTTAAGCCGTTCTCGCCCAGTTCACCGACTTTGTTGATGACCTGTTCAATCGCAATACCACCAAAGGCTGACATCCATACTAGAGTAATGCTGGTTGGGATGAGGATTACCGCAGTCACAAACTCACGTACAGTACGCCCTTTCGATACGCGGGCAATGAACATACCGACACAAGGTGACCATGAGATCCACCAAGCCCAATAGAATACTGTCCAGCCGTGCATCCAAGCTTCATCTTCACGCCCATGTGGGTTGCTTAGAGCAATGATGTTTTCAGCATAACCAATTAGTGTATCTGGAATAGAACCTAATGCTGCTGCTAAACCAGCCAAGATCACGAACATTAGTAGAGCGAAAGCAACAATAAGGTTTGTGTTACTCAGAACTTTGACGCCACCATCAATGCCACGCACAACAGATACGACCGCCAGTGATGTTACAAAAGCAATCACGCCAAGCTGTAAGCCAAGGCCTGTCTCAATATCAAAAACATGGCCGATACCACTTGCTGCTTGTTGAGCTCCAAGCCCCAATGATGTTGCTAAGCCAAACAGTGTCGCTAGTACCGCAAGAATATCAATGATATGGCCAAACCAACCCCAAGTGCGGTCACCTAGTAGTGGGTAAAAGACAGAACGGATTGAGAGAGGTAAGCCTTTGTTGAATGCGAAAAAGGCCATTGCCAATGCCACAACCGCATAGATTGCCCATGGATGCAGGCCCCAGTGGAACATAGTCGCGCCAAGAGCAACGCGAACAGCTTCTTCAGAGTATGGTTCTACGCCAAGTGGTGTTTCATACCAGCCTGTAAAGTATGCAACAGGCTCGGCTACGCCCCAAAACATAAGGCCAATACCCATACCTGCCGCGAACAACATTGCGATCCAAGAAAGGTTGGAGTGATCTGGTTTTGCGTCGACGCCGCCGATACGGATTTTACCAAAAGGAGAAAGAACCAAACCAATACAGAAAATTAGAAATAGGTTGCCAGACCACATGAAAAGGTTGTCAAAGCTACCAATGATTTGCCACTTGATACCGTCAAGTGATGCTTTTGCTGTCGCAGGATCGACGACAAGAAGGGCAACCAAGAACAAGATAATCAGCCCGGCACTCGCACCGAAAACTGGATTGTGGACATCAAATCCCCACTTCTGAACATTATCTTGACCGACGGTGTAATCGGTATTCTCGATACTATACCTATCCTTAGTACTACTCATTTATCCTCGCAAATATTTAGAGTTCGAAACAAAATTTCGCGGCAAGGTTATCAGAAAAGAGTAATAAACTAAAGTTTGATCACAAATAAGACCGAAATGGACTGAAAACTGCGCGATTAATTGTGATGTGTACTAATGAAAAAACGCTGGCTAAGACCAGCGTTTTTAGGGAGGGTTATTCTCTATAATATGGCTTATGAAGCCTTATTCAGCTTTGGGTCAGCGCTATTTTCTCCTTCGCTGCTATCCGCAAAAATTTCTGCGACGGCGCTACGTTCTAATGCACCTTGAAGATTTCCTTCGTCATCGACAACCGGAAGAGAGAATTCACTCGAAATACTCTCCATTAAAACTTCTTCAATGGCGGAGTCTGGAGAAATTGCAGGGACTTCTTCATAGATTTCCTCATGAATTTCCTCTTGCGAATCTTGTTTCGCTGCATCGAGTAGGCCTTCTTTTGTCAATACGCCCTGATAGCCTTCTTCTGTGACGTGGTAAGCGTAATCCTGCTTTATCCCTTTCATTTGAGCGATCGCTTCTTGAATCGTATTTGCTGTGATGCGAGAAGCTGGTGGATTCATGACGGTTTCTACTGTTAGCGCACGCGCTCGGTTAACGTCTTTAACAAAGGCTTCGACATAATCATCCGCTGGGTGGAGCAAGATTTCATCTGGTGTGCCTTGTTGAACCAATTCGCCATCTTTCAAAATAGCGATGCGGTCACCAAGACGTAGTGCTTCATCAAGGTCATGTGTGATAAAGATGATGGTCTTGTGCAGTTTCTCTTGCAGCTCTATCAACTGATCTTGCATTTCACTACGGATCAAGGGGTCAAGTGCAGAGAAGGCTTCGTCCATAAGTAGGATCTCTGCGTCAGTACACAGTGCTCGTGCTAAACCGACACGTTGCTGCTGACCACCGGATAGTTGAGACGGATATTGGTTTTCGTACCCTTTCAATCCTACTGTTTCAAGCCACTGGTTAGCGGTTTCTAGGCGTTTGTTTTTCTCAATCCCTTGAATTTCAAGGCCATAAGCGACGTTATCTACAACGGTTCGGTGTGGCAATAAACCAAAACGCTGGAAAACCATCGACATTTTATGACGACGGAATTCTTCAAGATCAGATTGGCTTAGCTGCATTACGTCCGTGCCTTCAACCAAGATTTGCCCTTCGGTTGGGTCAATCAAGCGGTTAAAGTGACGGATCAGTGTAGATTTACCTGAACCAGATAGGCCCATGATGACGAAAATCTCACCTTTGTTGATTTTAAGGTTGATCTCTTTAAGCCCGACGGTATGGCCAGTGTCTGCAAGAATTTGGTCTTTGCTTTCACCCTGTTTGACTCGCTCCATCACTGATTTAGGTTTGCGGCCAAAGACTTTATACAAGCCACTGATTTCAATAAGAGGTTTA
>Ga0209272_10000954_pt1 | contig 19868 bp, 14 predicted proteins | sample tdDd002_FD_187125 | JGI IMG/M metagenome (GOLD analysis project Ga0209272, IMG submission 187125) | Marine sediment microbial communities from the Atlantic coast under amendment with organic carbon and nitrate - tdDd00.2 (SPAdes)... | ecosystem: Environmental > Aquatic > Marine > Coastal >... | reverse complement strand
TTAAAATTGGTTGATGTTGAAGCCATCAAAAAAGCTAATTTTTCTGTTGCTATCGATGCTGTAAACTCAGTAGGTGGCGTTGTTTTACCTCAATTATTAAAAGCATTAGGCGTTCAAAACGTTGTTGAATTGTATTGCGAGCCTAATGGTCAGTTCCCACATAACCCAGAACCACTACCTGAGCATTTAACGGCTATTGCTGATGTGATGAAATCAGGGAAAGCGGATGTCGGTTTTGTTGTAGATCCTGACGTAGACCGTTTGGCTATGGTTTGTGAAGATGGTAGCATGTTTGGTGAAGAGTATACGCTTGTTGCTGTTGCTGATTACGTATTGGCAAACACACCAGGAAACACAGTTTCTAATATGTCATCGACTCGTGCTTTAGCCGATGTAACCAATGCTCATAATGGAGAATATACCGCATCAGCAGTTGGAGAGGTTAATGTTGTAACGGAAATGAAAGCTAAGAATGCCATTCTTGGTGGAGAAGGTAATGGCGGTATCATCTACCCAGAGTCACACTATGGACGTGATGCTTTGGTTGGAATTGCATTATTCCTAACCCACTTGGCAAAAAAAGGCAAAAAAGTTTCTGAGCTTCGCGCTGAGTACCCAAGCTACTTTATCTCGAAGAACAAAATTCAATTAACTCCAGAAATTGATGTAGATGCCATTTTGGTAGCTATGAAAGAGAAATATAAAAACGAAAGAGTTAACGATATTGATGGTGTGAAAATCGACTTTGCTGAAGAGTGGGTACACCTTCGTAAATCGAATACAGAACCTATTATTCGTATCTATTCTGAAAGTAAAGACGAAGCGAAAGCAGAAGCCTTAGCTGAGAAAATCATTTCTGAGATTAAAGAAGTGATTGCTTAATACAAATTAATATAAAAAAGAGGTGCTGGAATATTAATCCAGCACCTTTTTTTTAACAATCTTATTGATATTTAATTTTCATTAGAGTTGGAACTCCTTTGATTCCTACTTTATTAACTACAACTACTTTTAAATAGTTTATTCCTTCTGGCAAAATAATGTCGCAAACTTCATTTTTAACCTCAACTGCTTGATCATTTAAATAAACTTCATACTTATCAAACCAAGGCATATTATTCAAAAGTGATAACTTAAAGTTTGGCTTTGCAGCAAAAAGACACATATTCTCTTTGAAATCTTCTGCTGTTGCCATATTGCAGGCTTTCATTTTCTCCATTGCACGCTGCCTCTCCTCTTTCTGGTAATTAATAACCACCATACTTCTGTTTATTTCAAAATAAAGCAAATCTGGATTTTGAGTAAACATCTCGTTTCCGCGTGGCATACTTTGGAAAGTTAGATATTCGCCTTTTCCCTCCATCTGAAGACTCAACCCATATTTCACACCATTTCTTTGTTGCATTACAACAAGATATCCTAAATAGTTTGTGATAAATTTATGATACGTTTCATGAGGTTTTCTAGTATTTACATTAAAAAAATCAATCTTACTAAATTCGCCTCTTTCTTTAAGTCTATAAATATCATAAACATTTAAAACATTATCTTTGTAACTAGCATATACATTAAATTGAGGATCAAGAAAAATCCATTTCTGTAGGTTGTTTGACCATACTTCGGTAGCAACATGTCCCATACCGCCACCGCCGTAAGCTACATCTACATGTCTTAAAGCTACAGTTCTTGAGATATAACCGAATGACAGCAGAACATCCTTTAATACCTTACCATATTCAACACATCGATATTGTTCTCCAGCTCTTGCATTTTTAAGTATATTTAGAGCTGTTAAACTTTTGTCAGCTTCATTCCACCCATTATGTTTCCACTGACTACTCACCCACGCCATCAACTCAAAAAACATCTCAGGATCACTTGTCTTTTTAATCTTTAAATCATCTAAAACATATTTTTTCAGTTCTACATAATCAGATGTCGAAAGAGAATCTGTTAATTTTTGATATGTGTGGTCAAAAACCAGTTGGGTATTATTACTACTGAAAACTTCAATTTTTTTCAGTTCTTTCTGTGCTATCAATGAATTACACAAGAGCAGCGTTAGTACAGCTAATATTATCCTTTTCATATTACATTTCTTTTTGATGGACTAGTCTAAATTAACAAACTGAACTTTGTTTGAAATAAAATTAGGGATGCATAATCTTTGCTTATCCTTGATAATAGAAATATCGGCTGGTCCATTATGCCCTTCCGAGACCAGAACTGGAGGATTTTTAAATGATGAATCAAAACGATAAACAGAATTACTTCCCCATGAAGAAACATAGATATTTCCACTCTTGTCTTTTGCTAGGCCATCTAAATTACTCAGCTTAGTTTTCACGATTTCACTTAAGATCAAATCAGCAAGGCTTAAAGCTTGAATCTTAGCATTTTCACCCCAATTACAAATTAAAACAGCATTCCTTTTCTGGTCAAACAGCAAGCCATTGGGTTGATCAAGATGCTTTATCAAAGTTGAGTATTCACCCGTTTTGAGCGCTATTTGATAAATTGATCCAATACCTGTATCTGAAACATACAAATTGCCTTTTTGGTCTGTAGTAACATCATTCATAAAAACAGCATTATCAATCGCTACATTAAAGACTCGACTACCATCAGACAATGAAAACCCCTGAACCGAAGCATTGTTGACTGATATGAGTGTATCACCAACAATCAAAAGTCCCTTCGGCCCATTCAAACCTGAACTTACGAAAGGTGTCAGCTTATTATCTGAGTCTAACTGCACAATGGTATTCCCACTTTTGTTTGAAATAAAATACCGATCAGATACTTTATCATATACAATACTTTCGGGATTATTATAAGTTTGAGATATTGAAATACTGCTCACCAATAAGAGTATACAAAAAATAAAATAATGCTTAATCATAATAGGTTTTAGATTGTTTGTGTTATTTATATTAGTGGTTATCACGAGTCAAATGTTATATATTACAACAAATATTCAGACGCAGATTTTGATGATTGACTATGATCTATATACACGACAGAATTAGATCTTTTTAAATCATATTTAATCAGTGTCTAAACATTCTTTATACTTGTAATAATATAGCACCATAGTTCTCGCATCGTGATAATCCTTATTAATAAGAGTTTTGAAATTAAATATACCCCATCCAATAAATCATTTATTTATGATATTGTAAAACTAAGCCTATTAAATTATTTTATTCAACATATATATCCATTTTTTAATTTGATACAAAACATTTTTTATTTGACTTAATAGCAGAGTTATCAGATTCAAAATGATTGATAAAACGGATCAAAATAAATGAACAAAAATGAGCAGTAGCTCTTATCTCATTGATACTTCTACAAAATACGACACATGTATTATGTTGTTTCTAATATCCAATATTTCAAACGATTTAAATAATTCTTTACGACGCCTGTTTTTCTTTCTATTTCAACACCTTAGCGCCTTTTTTCAAAAGAAGTCAAAAAGCATTTTTTTTCCTTATATTTTTATTTACTTTTGGCGAAAATGAATATTTAAACAAATTCAATCACAGTACTTGGATGGATGTCATCGTTTAAGAGATTCTTAACAATCGAAATCGATCTGATTGCTTAAAAAACAATAAACAAATGCCACAAATTTCGGATAAAGGACGCTTGATGCCAGAATCGCCAATTCGTAAATTGGTTCCTTATGCAGAAGCTGCAAGAGCTGCAGGTAGAACTGTATTCCCATTGAATATTGGTCAGCCAGACATTAAAACCCCTGAGGTTGCAATGGATGCGATTAGAAATTGTACTGAAAAGGTGATTGAGTATTCTCACTCAGCTGGTAATGTTTCTTACCGTAAAAAATTGGCTAAATACTACCAGAACATCGGTATTAATGTTGACGAAAACGAGATGTTGATTACCACTGGTGGATCAGAAGCGATTACTTTCGCTATGTTGTCTTGTATGAATCCTGGTGATGAGATTATTATTCCAGAACCATTCTATGCAAACTACAATGGTTTTGCTGTTGCTGCAGGTGTTGTTGTTAAGCCAATCACATCAAGCATCGAGAATGATTTTGCTTTACCATCAATCGAAGAGTTCGAAAAAGTAATGACACCTAATACAAAAGGTATCGTTATCTGTAATCCTAACAACCCAACTGGTTACTTATACTCTAAAGAGGAATTAGATCTTTTACGCGAGCTTGTTCTTAAGCATGATCTATATTTATTCTCAGACGAGGTGTACCGTGAGTTCTGTTACGATGGTGAGGAGCATTTCTCAGCTATGAACCTTGAAGGTATAGAGCAGAATGTAATTCTTATGGATTCAGTATCGAAGCGTTACTCAGAGTGTGGTGTTCGTATTGGAGCGATGATTACTAAAAACAAAGAGGTTATTGATACAGCATTGAAATTTGCTCAGGCACGTTTGTGTCCTCCTGCATTTGGTCAAATTGCTGCGGAAGCATCTCTTGAAACGCCAGAAGAATATTTCACTGAGGTTTATAACGAGTATATCGATCGTCGTAACTTTACTGTTGAAGCTCTTAATAATATGGAAGGTGTATATTGCCCAACTCCTAAAGGTGCATTCTATACAGTCGTTAAACTTCCAATTGATGATGCTGATAAATTTGCTCAGTGGATTCTTGAAAGCTTCGAACACAAAAACCAAACAGTGATGGTTGCTCCTGCTACAGGATTCTATGCAACTCCAGGTTTAGGTAAAAACGAGGTTCGTATTGCTTACGTTCTTAAGAAAGAAGACTTAGCAAATGCTATGGAAACTTTAGCTGAAGCGCTTAAGGTTTATCCAGGAAGAACAGTCTAAGTTCAATTATAGATTATCAAAAAAGGCTCCAATTTATGTTGGAGCCTTTTTTGATTTTAAACGTAATACTAAACTAGAAAAAGAAAAGGCTTCCTAAGAAGCCTTCTCAAAATGTTTATCTTGTTTGGCAAATATTAATCTGCGTATTCAGGATTTTGAATCATATTAGAGTTAGCGTTTAACTCTTTTCTAGGAATAGGTTGAATTATTCTATAATCCTCCCATTCAATCGTTTTACCAGTAATTGCTGATGTAAAATGATCATCTCCTGTTCGAACGATATCTTTTTTATTTCGGATGTAATCGAAATAAACATGACCTTCTCCTACTAACTCTTTTCTTCTCTCCAATAAAACGCGATCAAGGTCAACCTGATCATCAGTTAAACTGGTGTTTCCATCAGTTCTAACAGCTAGTAACTCATTAAGATATTTTGTAGCTTCCGACTTATTAATTGCATCATCATGAATAGCACACTCAGCTGCAATCAGATACATTTCTGATAATCTGAAAAGATGGATATTATTCGTTAAATCATTTGGGAATTTAGCAAAATAACCACTCGTTGTAATCATTGAGTTTCTATCGTCATTACTGTCTGAGCTTAATAAGCTTTTAAAGGAATCAGCAGGAATCATTGCATCATAACCAGATTCTGAATACAAATAACCAATTCCTTCATTAGAAGCATTATCCGAATCAGAATTAATAATAGTTAAAATTGCCTCAGAGTTGTCCTTTACTCCCCAAGATTCACCATAAGCTCCATAAGGTATTAAACTGTATGAACCAGCATCAATAATTTCTTTAGACAAGTTGTAAGCCTCAGTATAATTACCGTGATATAAGTTTGCACGAGAAGCTAAAGCCTTTATTCCTGTAGTGTTAAACCAACCTTCTGTGTTAGATTCAGCTGGCATTAACTCTTTAGCTTTCGCTAAATCCTCAAAGATTAAAGTATATACCTCTTCAACAGATGCTCTTTCAGCCTCATATTTTACATCAAAAACCTGATCTGCCAATGGCACTCCATATGTATCAAACTCATCCCCTCGTTGTGCCGTAGGAATACGACTAAACACTTTTAGTAAATCGAAATGTGTTAAAGCTCTTAACGCATAAAAGTTCGCCTGAATTTCTAACTTCTCCTGTTCTTCTTTTACCGACTCAGTTGGCATCTCCTCAACATTTATAATCGCATTATTAATGTTGACTAAACAGGTATAAGGTCTGCTCCACATCTCATATGGCGATGCTTCTGTTGTAGACTGAAAAAGATATTCACTCTCAGTTCGACGACCAATGGTTGTGGTTCTGATATCCATTGCCTTTACATCCCCATAATAAAGATAGTAGGCACCATAATACTCATGGTGTTGCATCATCGAAAAGATGCCATTAAGAGCATTTTGTCCATCTTTTATATTTTTAAAAGCGTCATCGTCTCCAATATTATCTTTAGGTATAACATCTCCCATCCATTCATCAGAACAAGATGAAAGTCCTAAACCTGCAAGAATAGCAAATATATATATGATATTTTTCATCGTTTCTTTGTTTTAAAAATTAAGTTGAACCCCAAAAGTGTAAGTCTTCAATGTTGGGAAGTTATATTCATTCATTACTGTTCCTCTTGCTGAAACCTCAGGATCAAAATCATCAAGCTTGCTGAATGTCAAAAGGTTTGTTGCATTGGCATAAAATTTCACATTACCCAAACCTGCTTTCTTCACCAAGGCTGATGGCAAACTATAGGCCAACGAAACATTTTTCAATCGTAAATAGGAACCATCTTTAACTCTTCGCGAAGAATTGTAATTGGTATGTTGAGGGTTACTATAAACAACCTTTGGTAGGTCCGAAATATCACCTTCGTTTTTCCAATGATCCAGATTAGATTTCAGTATTGGTCTGTTTATATCAGAACCATCATCAAACATAGACGAATAGGGCTCAATATAAACATCTCCACCAATCTTAAAATTGAACATGAAAGACAAATCAAAACCTTTATATGAAAGAGAATTGGTTACAGATCCTTCAAGATCTGCTTCGCCATCACCTACAATTTTCTTATCTGCTAAACGCGTATCTTCCGTTGTATCAAACTTGCCATCGTTATCCAAATCCACTCTATTCTCATTATCATCAAGAATATACCACTGACCATGACCTGTAGTAGGATTAACGCCTGCCCAATCTCTCATATAAATAGATCGGTAAGATTCACCTTCTCTAAGAAGATAAGGGAATTCACTATCTATGTCTCCATCAGTTAACTTATCAACCGTATTTCTATTGGCAAACAACACCACGTTTGTTGACCATCTAAAATCTTCACTGTTGTAATTTTGCGTTTGAATAGATAATTCTAGTCCTTTATTGGTCATCTCGCCAACATTATCCCAATAACTATCAAAACCAGTCACCATCGATAAAGGTACTTGTAGTAATAAATCTGTCGTTTTTCTTTGATAATACTCTAACTCTAGATTTAGAAAATCAAAAAGTTGCAACTCCGTAGCAATACTAAAATTTGCATTCTTTTCCCATTGCAAGTCATCATTTGCTATTTGTTTATAACCAGAACCCGGAGTTCCATTATAATCGTGACCAAATTCATACAAACCATAAGCACCAACCCAATTACTAGGAAGTGTCCCATTGACACCATATGAAGCTCTAAGTTTCCAGTCATTCACAAATTCATAATCACTCATGAATTCTTCTTGAGAAATACGCCATGACCCCGATACAGAATAGAAGTTACCCCATCTGTTATTTGATCCTAATCTAGAACTGGCATCCGTTCTAAAACTACCCGACAAATAATATTTATTTTCATAGTCATAATTAACTCTAGATAAGAAAGATTGCATTCTATCACCATCCTTATTAGAATAAACGCCTAAAGGTGTAGCGGCTCCATCTAAATAATCAAGATAGTCATTAGGTAAACCTTTACCATCAGCACCAAGCGTTTGATCGTTTAAAGCCTCAACCTCGAAACCAGCTAAAACATTAATATTATGAACTTCATCAATGCTTGTTGCATAAGTAAAAACATTGGTTGAAGACAACTTTAACCTTCTCTTATTTGATTGATAGATATAACCTTGGTACGACTCTCCATCACTAGATTTAGGAGACCAATATTTATGTCCGTAAATTTGATATAAGTCCATACTGTTGGTTGTTCTAAAACTCAACCCATTAAATAATTCAATCTGTAAATATCCTTGATTTGAATTTCGCCAAACCGTACTATTTTGCTTATTCAATCCTTGTTCTTTCACCAAGTTTGGTCTTGAACCTCCCTGAACTTCAGAGTAGTTACCATCCATATCCTTAATCGGTGTTAATTGATTTAGGTATGCTCTGGTCGCATATAATGGATTAGAAAAGTACCATCCCTTAGTTGGGATACTGTTTTGTTTTGTATATGAAACTGAAGTTGAAAATCCAATCTTCAATTTTTCACTCGCTTTATGATCTAAGTTTATTCTACCAGTCATTCGCTCAAAATCAGAATTTGTTGCAACACCATCAGTTCCAGTATAACCTAAGGAAACAAAGAAATTTGTTTTTTCACTACCCCCAGAAACGGTGAATTGAACATCCTTAACATTTCCTGTTCTAAACAAAGCGTCATCCCAATCGTAATCAGAATCAGGTCGAGTAGGATCATAATCAGAAAAATAATCAGACATAACACCTCTTGCCAGCGATAAAGTTTCATCATTATCAGCGGCACCATCATACTCTACCAAGTAATTCTTATAACTTTCAACTTTATAATCAAAAGCCTCTTCTGGACTGGCTAACTCAGGAAGTTTTACAGCAAAATCAGAAATTCCATACTCCGTTTTAAGCATAAACTTCGTTTCACCTTTTTTACCCCTTTTTGTGGTAATCAAGATAACACCATTCGCTGCACGAGAACCGTACAAAGAAGCAGCAGCGGCATCTTTCAAAACTGTCATGCTTTCAATATCGTTTGCATTTAGAGTTGCTAATGGACTTAAAGAAACGGTTGAGCTTTCACTGATATCATCACCCGTTATAGCTACACCATCAATCACATAAAGAGGTTCGTTTGATGAATTGATAGAACCAATACCTCGAATTCTTACAGAAGATGAAGACCCTGGTTGACCAGGTGTTCCAGATACCTGAACGCCAGCTGCCATACCAGAAAGTGCCTGATCTACAGAAACAACAGGTGTCATCCCTAATTTTTCAGAATCAATATTAGCTGCAGAACCAGTAAATGATGATTTTTTTGCCGTTCCATAGGCAACAACCATTACTTCATCCATTCCAATTGATTCTGACTCCATCACCACATTCATTGTCGAAGAAGTAATTGAAACCTCCTTACTTGCCATACCCACAAACGAAAACAACAGAAGATTTTCACCTTCAGGAACTTCCAATACATATTTTCCGTCGAAATCAGTAGTTGTACCTATTGTGGTTCCTTTTACAATCACGGAAACCCCAGGAATTGTCAAACCATCATCAGCTGAGGTAACTATCCCGGTAATTTCTCGACTTTGAGCCAAAACACTCTGTAATCCCAATAAACACAGGATTATTATCGAAAATAATTTTTTAGACATAAAACTTTTCTTTGAGGTTAATTACACTATTTAAATTAGTAACTAAGGCTTTATCCCCTAAAAGACAAAGCAACAATTCATGCTTGAAAATGATTTCATGCACAAACTCAAAACCCGGTTTTTATTTCGATTAATCTTCTGTGAGATGGTAAAACTTTGTCTTGGTTGCTTTAGAAAAAGCAAAACAATTTTCTTATGAAAGGTAAAATGAAGGAATTATACAACCTTAAGATAACATAAATGCAATATTAAAATGATAATTTACATCCATCGATGTTTTAATAAAAAACAATACATGAGATTATGTATCAGCACCATACCCTATAATGGGAAAGCGATTAAACAACTTGTAAAAATGCAAGAATACAAGCTGATTTTAAAAACGTTAATTTTTAGAAAAAAAAATAATAAAACACAATTAACCTAGCTAGAAACCCTAAAATCTGTCCTAGAAAACTGATTTAAGTCAATTTTGGATATAAAAAAGGCCCCAAATTACTGGAGCCCTCTTTATACGTTTATTCAATTTTATTATTCCTCAATAACAAAATTGGAAATAGATTTATCGTAAATACCATCTAATTCAACTGGTTCAATAGTTTCAATGATATAATTTACCTGAGTTGGAAAATAATACTCATCATCATACTCAACCTTAATTTCTTTATAAGAATAGGAAGTAGATCCTTCTTTTAAAATATCTCCAATCACTAAATATCTACTTTCTATTTCTTCAAACAGTTCATCAATAGTCATATAATTAGCTAGTGCAATCTTAAGATCAACAGAAGACTCTACGGAAAACACTTCACCTTCTTTTATAACTATTTTATAATAATGGATTGAAGAAAGCGTATACTCATAGGAATAATTCTTAAGATTTAAACCATTCCATTTGTCTCTATTCATTTGGAACAATTCTTTATCAAAACTCACATATGTAATATCAGGATCTTCTTCTTTATCACAAGAACCAAAAGATACAAACAGGACAAACAGTAGAAAGACAAATTTAAATTTCATGATTTCAGGTTTAGATTAACATTTAACTTAAACAATAGATGTCTATATATCAACATGGTTGCGTCAACTCAACAAAAACAACACTAAACAATAAATAATCTACTTAAATAATTCCATAACACTTCGAATCGCAAATAGAATATTTACACCAAATCACAAGCATCAGCAGGCATCCAATGCTTATCCTTCCCATCCCATTTTACATTGCAGCCAATTGGATTGGTTAATGGTATCGAAATTGGCTTTTTAGCTAAATATTCATCAATTGCTCGTTCCAAATCCCGTATCTGTACTTTTGATGTATCCCTTGGATTATCAACAGCCCTTCCAGTATAAATTAACTTTCTTGCTTTATCAAAAAGATAAAAATGAGGCGTTTTTAAAGCACCATAGGCTTTCGCAATTTCTTGCGATTCGTCATATAAATAGACCCATGGGAATTCATATTCATTCATCCTTTCAACCATGTGATCGTAATCATCTTCCTTATATGTATTAGCCGAATTTGAGTTAATAGCTACAAATTCTACCCCATGAGGAATATATTTGTCAGCAATAGCACGAGTATCTTCATCAGAACCTATTACATAAGGACAATGGTTACAAGTAAAAAAAACAACAAGTAGATTTGACGATTTAAAATCGGATAACTTATATGAAATGCCATCAGTAGCTGGCAATTTGAAATTTGGAGCCTTCTCGGATAACTGTAAAGTAAAAGCCATTTTTTGAATTTTAAAATGAATAAAACTCAAGTTAAAGATTATTCTTAAAACTTCTAAATAAAAAATGCGACACTTCCAATATCAAAACTTAATATGCCTCTGGATAAATCATATATTTTTTTCTCATTAGCTTAAATCGATTCAATCTTTTCTGCCATGTTTGACGAATCTGCTCCTCCGATTTTCCCTCAGTAATTTGTTGACGCAAGTCTTTGGTTCCTGCTAATTTTTCAAAAAAAGCGTTGAAAAATTTCGTTTTTCCATTTAATTCAGAATAAGCATCAAGCAAAAAAGATAAATTTAATTTTTGTTTCAAACGCAATTCATCAACATCAGCTGTTCTTAGATCTTTACCAAAACAAAGCTTATCTCTAAACTTTGGATTCTTACTTGCGCCTTCAATACTTCGTGGCTTAAATTTAAAGTTCTTCTGATTCATTAAGGGATGACCAAAAGTTTGAAAAGGAAAATCAGTTCCTCTACCAGCACTTACAACCGTCCCTTCAAAAAAACAAAGTGATGGGTATAGTTGTATCGATTGATAATTCGGCAAGTTTGGGGAAGGCTTTACTGGTAATTCATATCTAGAATCTCTACTCCAGTTATCTAATTCAATTACGGTCAATTTACATTGAACACCATCTTTCAACCATTTTTCGCCATTAATCATTCTGGCATATTCACCTATCGTCATTCCATACACAATCGGCACAGGATGCATCCCAACGAAAGATTTACAATCTGATTCTAAAACGGGGCCATCAATATAATGAGCATTAGGATTTGGTCTATCTAATACCAGTAATGGTAAATTATTCTCAGCACAAGCTTCCATCATATAATGCAGAGTTGATAGGTAAGTATAGAATCTCACACCAACATCCTGCAAATCGAAAACGACCAAATCAACACCCTTTAAATCTTCAGGATATGGTTTTTTATGATTCCCATACAATGATATAACTGATAAACCAGTTTGAGAATCGAATCCATCTTTTACCTTTTCACCCGCATCGGCTTGACCTCTAAACCCATGTTCTGGACTAAATATTCTAACTAAATTTATTTTTTTTGATAACAGGAAATCTACAAGATGTTCATCCTCTACAAGAGAAGCTTGATTAGCAACAAGGGCAATATTTTTACCTTCTAATAAGGATTTATATTCTGAAAAGCGTTCGGCAGCTGGAATAATTTTACCGTACTTATTCTGAGAACAAGCAGTTTGAAAAATCAAAAAACACAAAATAAATGTGATGAGATAAGTTTTGTTTTGTAGCATTCTTCTAATTTTAGATTTACTAAGTGTGAAATTACTATTTTTGTATCTAACACACATTAGCAATCGAATTATTATTAATGCTTAAGTATTGTTGATCTCAAACAATCGCAAATAAAAAGTAAGGATTTGAATTTAGAACTCTTCATTGCCAAAAAAATCACCTATCAGAATAAATCTGATAAACAGATTTCTCGCCCTATTATTAGCATTGCTACTCTTGGTATTGCATTAGGTTTATCTGTAATGATACTGGCTATAGCGATTGTTACAGGATTTAAAGCTGGAATTACTGAGAAACTAACAGGATTTGGTTCTCATATTCAAATCAGTAATTACGACAATAACAATTCATTCGAAACCTACCCAATTAATAAAAATTTAATTCCAACAGAGCAAATAGCTCGGATCGAAGGTATAAAACACATTCAGAGCTATGCTACCAAACCTGGAATTATTAAAACAAAGCAAGAAATTCAAGGTGTCGTCCTAAATGGAATTTCCGATAATTACGATTGGTCATTCTTCAAAGACAAATTAGTAGAAGGAGATATCATTAACATGATATCTTCGAAAAAAAGCAATCAGGTGCTAGTTTCAGAAAAATTAGCGAATCTTCTTCAATTAAAATTGGGAGATAAACTTCTTATGTACTTCGTACAACAACCCATACGGCAAAGAGCTTTTACCATCTCGGGCATTTTCAATTCAGGAATGGATGAATTCGATAAACTCTTTGTTATTTGTGACATTCGCCATATTCAAAAGTTGAATGGCTGGGAAGACAATCAAGTAAGCGGAATTGAAATCATGCTAAATGATTTTAAAAATCTTGATGTAACTAAAGATTTGGTTCGTGATAACGTAACGGGTATTTTTACCGATGATGGTTCAACTTTTAAAGTTAGGAGTATAAAACAAAAATACCCCCAGATTTTTAATTGGCTAGAAATGCTCGATCTTAATGTTTGGATTATTCTCTGCTTAATGATTCTGGTTGCTGGTTTCAATATGATATCAGGCCTGCTCATCATCATTCTTGAGAAAACCAATATGATAGGAATTCTTAAAGCTCTCGGTACTGACAACTGGTCTGTTCGCAAGATATTTCTATATCAATCTGCTATGATAATTGGTAAAGGGATGTTTCTTGGAAATGTAATTGGTATAGGAATTTGCCTTATACAATATCACTTCAAACTCATTAGTCTCGATCCTGTTAATTACTATCTTGATACAGTTCCAATTAATTTAAATTTTCTTCATCTTATTCTACTAAACATTGGTACTCTAACTATTACAGTAAGTATGTTGCTAATTCCATCCTATTGGATTACCAGAATTACGCCAAGTAAAGCTATTAAATTTGACTAAATAAAAATCACATATTTAAGCCCTATATCAATGTTCATGCATATTTGCTAATAAATTATTCTGCATGATTCGAAGTTTGAATCGTGGTTTTCATTATATTTAATGGTAGTTATTAAATACAATTAAAATGACACAACAGAATTCCATAAATAATATAGATCCGTTCATTGAAGATCTCATTAAAGAGTTTCAGAAAGGCTTACCGGGTTCCGAAGCCCAACAAAAAATGTCACCTTCGATTCGTAACCATTCTGATGAAAAAAATGACCCCAGATTAGCTAGAGATAGTAGCGTTCTAATCCTATTTTATCAAAAAGGAGAAAAATTATACTTTCCTCTAATAGAAAGAACCAATGGGAATCATAAGCATAGTGGACAAATCAGTTTACCAGGAGGCAAATATGAACTTAGTGATAAAAATCTGGTCGAAACAGCGATTAGGGAAACCGAGGAAGAGCTAGGCTTATTGGGAGAAAAAATACATATCATTGGCCCAATTACAGGCTTATACATTCCAATAAGTAATTTTCAGGTTCAACCCATTATTGCCTATTACGATGATCTACCCCAATTTAAAGCTGATTCCTTTGAAGTCAATCAAATAATTGAAACAGAAATTCAGGAATTATTTAATAAGAAAAACAAGCACGAGGAAATTATCCACAAAAATGGATTTGAGATAAAAGCTCCCTATTACGATGTAAAAGGGCATAAACTTTGGGGAGCAACAGCTATGATCGTATCAGAACTTGAGGAGTTACTCAAGAGAGCTGGTCTCATCTAATGGAACTGTATTCTGATAATGATCATATATTAGAAGAATACTTTTCACATAGTTGTAAGGTTCTTTTCCCCTACAATATCCATATTTCACAACCGGGTCTTTATAGAACTCCGGTTTTGATTTATTTAGGAGGTAGTAATCAACACTACCTTGCCATAGATCCGGATTCTGTCCATTCTTCTTAGCCAAGCGTCTTGCATCAAGGATATGTCCCAAACCAACATTATATGAAGCTAACAAGAATTTCATTTTATCTGTTTTATCTCCAAGCACCTTATCTAGTCGGCGACTTAAATACTTCAAGTGTTTCGCCCCAGCCTTTAAATTATCTTCAGGTTTCGAATCTTCATCAACATCGTAACGAAAGGCCGTTTCTGGCATCAGCTGCATTAAGCCAAATGCTCCAACCCATGATTTTGCATTAGGATCAAAATGAGATTCCTGAGAAACTAAGGCAGACAACAACCTCCAGTCCCAATCAATTAACTTGGAATTTTTCTTTATGAGATCATCATATTTAGAAATTTTCCCGCTCTTAAGCGTAAAGTATTCGCTATTATGACGCTTCTCTATCCTTGAACTCAAAAAATACTTTCGATAAATCTGATTATAACGGGCTGTCTTTTTAAAACCAACTAACCACTCATTGACAGCTTCTGTTAATTCATCACTACCTTTCCTAAGTGCCCAGGCCATATCCTGAGGAAAGCTAATTTCAGTTTGAGTATCAATATTAGGATAATAGTTTTTATTAACCATCGCCACATTTTGATCTGCAATGGTATAATTAATTTCACCCTTAGATACTTTAGAAATCAATTCTTCCACCTCTATTCGTTCAACCTTTTCTATAGCGATACCTCTACCAATCTCTTTAGACAAATTCTCCAAGCGTTCTACGTAAGCAGATGCCTGCTGTACATGTATCGATTTTTCACCAAGTTCCAATTGATTTCTAATAATTGGGATAGAGTTCTTTTGAGATGATTTACGCTGAATTAAGACTTGCTTAGACTGACTATGAGCCAAAGTAAAATTAAATCGATCTCGCCGATCCTTAGTTACAGCCAAATTCATCCCAATAAGATCAATATCGCCAGCCTCTAAAGTCGAAAATGCCGTTTGTAAATCATTTTCCACATTCAGTTCCAATCTTACATCTAAATGTTCTGCAAGTTCCTTAAGCATTTCGTATTGAAAGCCCATTGCTCGTCCCTTATATATAAAATAGTTCGTCGAATTGTAATCAGTACTCACTCTTAGTTTCCCACGAAGTTTAATGTGCTTCAATCCAAGCACAGTCTTATCTTGCTGACGTAACAGAATCTTTTGACGATTCTGATTGCATGTCTGCAAGAAGATCATGAGTATCAGAGGAATAATTAATTTTATATATTTAAATTTAAACATATGAATTTTCTTACCGTTATTTAAATTAATTAAAAACGGATACCTGACCAAAAAACAAACTATTTATTAGTCAAATTAATATGATATTCTAATCGTAGAAAGTCCATCGCAACCCAAATTTAAGCATACCTGGGTTGATTGGATAATGAAGAGAGCTAAAGTAGTTCTGACTACCCATTCTTGCATTTATGTGATCATACATGACAAAAATACGTGTCCGTTTAATTCTAAAATTGAAGTACAAATCAACTTTAGGGTAATCTCCAAGTTTTTGCTCTTTCTGCAAGAAAAATTGTCCTGTAGATGGCATGTAATTCGGAGCGTAAAAAGAAGTATTGTAATAAACAGAAAATCCTGCTTGAATATCTAATGCACCATTAAAAAATGTGTTTGAATAATAATTGTTACTGTAAACAGACAGATCAGGTAAAGGCAAAATATCTTCTTTCGAACTTTTCTGCCCAATAACTTTCTGACTTAATGTGAAATTTCCCAGTTTGAAATCCTTTTGAATATACCCCGTTGCAACTTGTATTGATTTACTTGTTTGCGTTGCAATGGTATCATATCCAAAATAAGCGTAATTACTTATATTATCAATTTGTCCACCTATCTTAAATCCATATTTTTTTATTTGATACTCTAGTCCCAATGAGACTTCGTTGCTTTTATCGAAGTTCAAGGACCATTGTTGATGATTTCCATGATATTCTGTCATTAAGAAATCAGGAGTCGTAGATTTTATTTGTGACGTAATTTTCAGAGCTTGTCTATTAATAGTATCTCCAAATTGATAAGTCAAATTTCCATCGAGTTGATAATCGTTCTGATTATATCCTTCGAAAACGTAAGCCCCAGAGAATTTCCAATTCCAATTCTCTCCTGTCTGACGAAAGATACTTGACATCAATTTGGTGTTATGGATATTTTTATCCCTTTGAGAATAGGTGTTCTCACCAATTGGACGACGCAAATTATAAATTGCAAGCTCGCTCAAAAGCCCTAATCGTGCACCAAAACTTAACTTTTTATTTTGATTCTCATTTAAAACCAGATGAACACCATTACTTAACATGTTCATTTTGGTTTCATCAGCACTCTTTTCGTTATTCAGATAAGTCCTTTTAAAGAATTCTTTATTGACAACATCTTCTGTAAACTTCCGTTTATTCGATTCATATTTCAAATCGTGAACAACTTTTACTGGAAAAATTTCCGTTGTATCACCATCAAGAATTAATTCTTTAGCAGCCCCAAGATTGTAATATTGGTTAGCAACAAAATTAAAATTGGATAATTTATTCTTAGTTCCTGATAAATTAACCTGTATATCCTCAGATTTTTCATTTGAGTCAGAAGCAAAATTTTCTTTATTTACTCCTCCATTTTCATTTACTAAGATTCTATTTTGGTTTAATACAAAATGGACACCATATCTTCCCTTCTCGTAATTTGAAAATAAATTTAAATCGTAAAGTTTCGTTTTCTGATTTTGGTATTGTCCTTCACTTGAAATCAAGTTAAAACTCACACCAACATTCCAGAAGGGATTAACATTTTGAGTATGCAGAATTCTAAGTATATTTTCTGCTCTATCTTTTGATCCTGCAGACTCGAAAAAGAAACTTGTGAAAGGCGTTGTTGTATTAAAGAACAAGACTTCTTCTGGCATCGTCATATAAGCCTCAAAAGTATTGAAGAACATGAAAGACTCATTACGAACCCGATCTTTAAAGATAAGACTCTGATAAGGCGATCCCAAATTACCTAAATATGAATTAGCAATATTGCTTTGGTAGATTGGATTGAAATTATGGATATTCCCAAGTAAAGTGTCTACATTTAAAATAGATTTCTGGGTTCCATAATCTATAAGTCGCCAGGTTTTAATCTGCGACTCTACAGTATTATAGCCTAAACTATCCATTTCATTTTTTGTCCCACCAGCCTTCGAATCCAGATCTCCCAAATTACCACGTCTTTGGTTTCGGGCATCATCTTGAGCTACTAAAGACAAGCTTAAGCATAAAGCAAATATAAATAATATGAAAGTTTGTTTCATAGCCAGCAAATATAAGGAAAGTGTCTCTAAGAAAATTATTTTTAACCCATTTATCGGTTAAAAAACATTAATACTTGACGGAAAGCTGCAATTTAAAGATGAACATAAGCGCACCTACAACAGGTAATAATCAACGAATTAATAGATAGTTTAACTTAACAATATCAATTTGTTTTTTCTTTAGTGATATTCCAATCACAATGAAGCAGCATTTGCAATTATCAGCGTCATCTGCGGGATAACCTATTTACAATGAGTAATTATCGATTAATAATCTTGCAATGACTAAGATAGACTTTAAGAGACATTTTTTAAAGACACACAATGTGGGACAGTATCTATTAATCTTAAGATATAGTTGTTTGGGAGCAGGTATCTGCGATTATCAGCGTGATCAGCGGGAAAACAGATTTACAATGAGTAATTATCGATTAATAATGTCACAATGACTAAGATAGACTTTAAGAGACATTTTTGATAGACACACAATGTGGGACAGTATCGTGGGAAAGTATCACAATTCATAACTCCTAATTCATAATTACTTCTCCAGAGTTTAGGGCATAAAAAAAGCGTCTTACTCCTGTTGGAATAAGACGCTTAAAAGTTGGCATCGACCTACTCTCCCACCTTTCGGCAGTACCATCGGCGCTAATGGGCTTAACTTCTCTGTTCGGGATGGGAAGAGGTGGAACCCCATTGCTATAGATACCTGAAATCTTCAGTTATCAGCAATAGTTGTGCTTATACGCACGTGCTGCAACAAATATCATAACATATTGAAAAAAAAGTAAAAGTAAGTCAGAAAAGAATCCAACCATGGACCTCAGCATTCATAAGCTTATGGGTAATTAGTACCACTCGACTTTGACATCACTGCCTTTACATCTGTGGCCTATCAACGTAGTCGTCTCCTACGACCCTTTAAAGAAATCTCATCTTGAGGTAGGCTTCGTGCTTAGATGCTTTCAGCACTTATCCCTGCCCAACGTAGCTACTCTGCAATGCAGCTGGCGCCACAACAGATACACTAGAGGTTAGTCCAACCCGGTCCTCTCGTACTAGAGTCAGATCCTCGCAAATTTCCAACGCCCACAACAGATAGGGACCGAACTGTCTCACGACGTTCTGAACCCAGCTCGCGTGCCACTTTAATGGGCGAACAGCCCAACCCTTGGGACCTTCTCCAGCCCCAGGATGTGACGAGCCGACATCGAGGTGCCAAACCGCTCCGTCGATATGAGCTCTTGGGAGCGATCAGCCTGTTATCCCCGGCGTACCTTTTATCCTTTGAGCGATGGCCCTTCCATACGGAACCACCGGATCACTATGCTCTACTTTCGTACCTGATCGACTTGTCGGTCTCACAGTCAAGCACCCTTGTGCCATTGCACTCTTCACACGATTACCAAACGTATTGAGGGTACCTTTAGAAGCCTCCGTTACTCTTTTGGAGGCGACCACCCCAGTCAAACTACCCACCACACACTGTCCGTCGTCAGACGTTAGACTCCAGATAAGCAAAGGGACGTATTTCAAGGTTGACTCCACAACACCTGGCGATGCCGCTTCGTAGTCTCCGTCCTATCCTACACATTACTTACCCAAAATCAATGTGAAGCTGCAGTAAAGGTGCACGGGGTCTTTCCGTCCCGTTGCGGGTAATCGGCATCTTCACCGATACTACAATTTCACCGAGCTCATGGCTGAGACAGTGCCCAGATCGTTACACCATTCGTGCAGGTCGGAACTTACCCGACAA
>Ga0209272_10000952_pt1 | contig 19871 bp, 19 predicted proteins | sample tdDd002_FD_187125 | JGI IMG/M metagenome (GOLD analysis project Ga0209272, IMG submission 187125) | Marine sediment microbial communities from the Atlantic coast under amendment with organic carbon and nitrate - tdDd00.2 (SPAdes)... | ecosystem: Environmental > Aquatic > Marine > Coastal >... | reverse complement strand
GTCCCATATTTTTATATCATGACCATTGTCAGCAACAACGATACTAAGTGCAGTACCCCAACTCCCAGCACCAATAAATGAAATTTTCATAATTTTTCCCTTTCTTTATAAAGTTACACAAGTAAATTATATCATATGACAAGGTCCTAATCTACAGGCTTTAGGATTTCATTATATTTAAAAATCCTCTCTCGGTTGAGTATCAACCAAAAGAGGATTCATTATTTTTTACGAATCATATATTGTAGATTTTTTTTGTCTAACTTTCATTACAATAGGTGTACCTTCAAAAACAAAGTTTCTTCTTATCTGGTTCTCTAAATATCTCATATATGAGAAGTGAGCCAATTCTTTATCATTTACAAATGTCACAAACGTTGGAGGGTTCACTGACGATTGAGTCATATAGTAAATCTTAAGTCTCTTACCTTTATCAGATGGTGGTTGATTCAACAAGATTGCATCATTGATGATATCATTTAACAATCCAGTTGAAACTCTTAATGAGTTCTGATTAGAAACATGAATTACTTTTTCGAGTAATTTATCAAGTCTTTGATTTGTAAGAGCTGATACAAACATAATTGGTGCATATGTCATAAATGCCAATTCGTTTCTAACTTCTACTTCAAATTGTTTATAAGTATAATTATCTTTTTCGACTAAATCCCATTTGTTAACAGCAATAATAATACCACGACCAGCTTCATGAGCATAACCCGCTACTTTTTTATCCTGCTCAGTAACACCTTCTGTTGCATCAATTACAACGATACAAACATTACTTCTCTCAATAGCAGCTAAAGCTCTAAGAATTGAATATCTTTCAATATTTTCATTAACTCTACTTTTTCGTCTTAAGCCTGCTGTATCAATCAAGGTAAACTTTTGTCCATGTCTTTCAAACGGCGTATCAATGGCATCACGAGTTGTACCTGCAATTTCACTTACAATTACTCGATTTTCACCTAAGAAACTATTTACCATTGATGATTTACCTGCATTCGGCTTACCAATTAAAGCCACTTTAATTAAATCTTCATCTTCTTCTACTACTTCAATATCCTTAAAATGTTCTACAATAATATCTAATAGATCACCTAAGTTTAACGCATTTACAGATGAAATCGGAATTGGTTCACCCAATCCTAAGTTGTAAAAATCATAAATGGTATCTGGCACTTCTGACTGATCCATTTTATTAACTGCTAAAACAATCGGTTTTTTAGCTCGTCTTAACATCATTGCAATTTCTTCATCTGCCGATGTGAACTCCACTCGACCATCTACCATAAATACGATAACATCTGCAGTATCGATAGCAACTTGTGCTTGATCTCTCATTTGAGACATAATAATATCTTTTGACTCAGGCTCAATACCACCTGTATCTATCATAACAAAATCGTGACTTAACCAATTCACATCTGCATAAACTCTATCTCTCGTTACACCTGGTGTATCTTCTACAATAGAAATTCTTTGACCTGCGATGCGATTAAAAAATGTCGATTTGCCAACATTTGGACGCCCTACTACTGCTACTATTGGTTTTGACATAATTTCCTCCCTAATATTTGATCAAGAAAATCTTGACCTTCTACTTTTGTTACATAAACCGGTTTACCCATACTTTTCTCAAACTCTGTTAAAGTCACATCGTCCAAGAAAATTGGTTCTCCAGTACGTAACATAACTTCTGGAATTAACACATGCTCTTTAAGAACATGATCTTTACTTTTATTTATAATATCTCCCGCAGTTAATAGTCCTGCTACTGTAATGGTATGACCGAAAAAGTCATTCATTACTTTAATCACTTCCACATCTAGTGATGGATATTTTTTATTTATTTTACCAACCATCTCTTTCATAAATTCATAAGCTGATGAACCTGTGAAAATAGTCGTTGATGGTATGTTTGATACCGATAACTCTTTAGCTAATGCTTGTTCCAGTTCAAATTCGAATTTTCTCATCAAACCAACACCGTTTTCTAACTGAATAAATCCTTCATAATCATCATATTCAGGTAGTGGTGTATCTGCAATCATATAGAACTCATCTGATAAGAATGCAAATCTCGAGCCTGATTCTTTTAAGAACTCTTGTTGTAGTTCATTTACCTGATCAATGGCTTCTCTAGCAGATGTCTGATCAAATACAGTTAGTGGTTTTAAACCCTCTCTGTATTTGGTTATACCCACTGGTACGATGGCAACACTTTTTAAATTAGAAGACAAAGCATATAGATCTCGTAATGTTTTATCAAATACTTCTTTATCGTTATAACCTGGACATAAAACAATCTGTCCATTTACTTCAATATCATTCTCTATTAAATAACTCAAACGCTCTAATACATCGCCTGCAAATTTATTGTTTAACATCAATCGTCTCACATCAGGATCCGTTGCATGAATAGAAACGTTTAATGGACTGATTCTATATTCCACAATACGTTCTAAATCCTGTTGTTTTAAATTGGTTAACGTTACAAAATTACCTTGTAAGAATGACAATCTTGAATCATCATCTTTAAAATAAAGTGTCTCGCGCATGCCTTTTGGCATTTGATCAATAAAACAGAACACACAATTATTCGAACAGCTATTGGCTTTATCCATGATAGGATTTTCAAACTCAACACCGAGTTCTTCGTAATAATCTTTATCTATCTCAAGTAGCCAAACCTCACCGTTTACTTTTTCAACTTCCACTTCCACATATTCGTCAGCAAGTTGATAAAAGTAATCAATAATATCATTAATTGGTTTCCCGTTGATTTTCGTTAAACGATCCCCAACTTCTAAACCTAATTCTTCAGCTATTGAGTCTTTTTCAATAATAATAATTTTATTTTTATCTTTTGTAGCATAATTTTTTTCCATAGGTCACCTCTTCAACATTACAATAATACATGTTGATACCCTTTTCGTCAAGAAAATAAGCCATCACTTTAAAAGTAATGGCTTTTTATACTCAAAACCTGAGGTTTTATATCTGTTTTTCGTTTAAAAGCTTCGTCAGCTCATCTACAAAAGTATTTAAATCCTTAAACTGTCTATAAACACTGGCAAACCTGACATAAGCAACCTCATCAAGAAGTTTTAGCTTTTCCATAATCAATTCGCCAATACGTTTAGAAGGAATTTCTCGTTCTAATTCATTATGTAAGGTACGTTCTACTTCATCAATCATTTTTTCAATCATATCGATGGAAATAGGTCTTTTTTCGCACGCTCTAATCAGTCCGTTAATAAGTTTAGGTCTATTGTACGATTCTCTTGTACCATCTTTCTTTACAACAATCAAAGGAATCTCTTCAATTTTCTCATAGGTTGTAAATCGATTTTTACAATTTGAACATTCACGACGTCTTCGGATCACATGACCTTCATCAGTCGGTCTGGAGTCAATAACTTTAGATTCATCAAACTCACAATAAGGACATTTCATAAAGCCTCCTTTATCTCTTCTTTCTTAAGAAAGTAGGAATATCGAAGTCACTATCATCTTCAGTTTGCTCAACAACAGGCTCCACTGCTTCTACTTGCTTTTCAACTACCTTCACTTCTTCTTTTTTTTCTTCGATTTGTGGTAATTTTGAGTAAAGTACATCATCATCATCAAATCCAGTAGCAATTACTGTTACACGGATTTCATCCGATAAACTTTCATCCAGCGCAGCACCAAATATAATGTTTGCTTCAGGATCAGCAATTTCTCTTACCAATTCAGCCGCTTCATTAACTTCAAGTACACCAATATCTGCACCTGTTACATTTAATAGAACACCTGTTGCTCCACTTACTGTTGTTTCTAATAGTGGCGATGTAATTGCAGCTTTAACTGCATCGATAATATTGTTATCACCTGCTGATTTACCAATACCCATATGAGCTAAACCACGTTCAAACATAATTGTTTTAACATCAGCAAAGTCAAGGTTGATAAGTCCAGGAATAGCAATTAAGTCTGAAATACCCTGTACACCTTGTAAAAGTACTGAGTCCGCTATTTGGAATGCTTCAATCATAGTTGTTTTCTTCTCAGCAATTTGTAATAAACGATCATTTGGAATAGTTACCAAAGTATCTACTTTACTTCTTAATGCTTCAATACCATGAACTGCATTTTTCATTCTTCTTTTACCTTCAAAACTAAATGGCTTAGTAACAACTGCAACAGTTAAAATACCCATTTCTTTTGCAATTTGAGCAACTATTGGTGCAGCACCAGTTCCTGTTCCGCCACCCATACCAGCAGTTACAAATACCATATCAGCTCCTTGAAGCGCTTGATATATATCATCACGACTTTCTTCAGCAGCTTTAGAACCCACTTCTGGATTAGCTCCTGCGCCCAGGCCTCTTGTTAACTTTTCACCGATTTGAATTTTATATTCAGCTTTAGATGTAAATAAAGATTGTTTATCTGTATTGACAGAAATAAACTCTACACCTTGCAAATCTGCCTCAATCATTCTATTAACAGCATTGTTTCCGCCACCGCCAACTCCAACAACTTTAATCTTCGCAAATTGTTCCGTTTCGATATCATATTCAAACAAACTAATTGCCTCCTTCTATATTCCCAAAATTAATATTTTATTTTAATCGTTTTATAAAAAACTATGTAACTTCCCTATTTTTTTCATTATACCATAAATCACTTTAATTGTTAGGTTCTTTTGCTAATTTTATACATTATTTTTAGTATATCTAGTAGGTATAGTTTTAACCTACTCTATATCTAGTGTTAATCTTCTTTTCGTAATGAAAAGATAATATCTCTTCTGATACGTGCTAAATTAGTAAATAACCTCATACCAAATGCGAATATTGCAGCATAATAAAGTGGAATCCCCAGCAAATCTCCCATGTAAGCAAGAGTTGCTGCTATAAGTGAATTCAGGATAAATCCTGATAAAAATATAGCTGAATCAAATTGATTCTCAATATTGGCTCTAATGGCACCAATAACAGAATCAAATGCTGCTAAAATAGCAACCGATAGATACAGTGAATAACCTGCAGCTATGGTTAACGGAATATACAGGCCAATGCCCACACCAATTATAAGTCCTAAAATTGCTCCTATCATTAACGTTCACCTTCTTCATAATATTTCATGTAGATATTTTTAAGTTCACCTTCATATTTACCTATTTCAACAGAAATACTGGTATTAACTTCAACAAACAGCCCATAACTCGCTAAAAATTCTGCATAAGTATCAGGCGCATTGATGGCAGCTTCTAAATGTTTTCTGTTACCAATGGCTTTAATTACATAAGGTGCAGCCATTTGTTCACCATTAATTTTTACAGTCGGACCAACACAGACTATTTTTGTACTATTAAATACAATCCTGGTCTCATTAATCGAGATTGCCTCTGCTCCAGCTTGTCTGAGTTCATGAACAATTTTGCTGATGTCTTGATCATGAACCAGCACATTATTACCAGGCTCATCATGGAATAATTCGCGATCGGCATCATCTATAATAACAATAACACCAGGTCCTTCCACATTCGTATAATTTAAGTATGTTTCTAACATACGACGTTTCTTATCCAACTGAGTCAAAAGTTCTGAATCATTTGTTTGTGAGGGTTGTTCATATAGTACAATCTGATCATTGGCTGCATCTAACGACTCTTTCAATTGCTCGATTTCGGCTTTTTCTTTCTCAACCGCTCGAACCGTCTCTTGAATATTTTCAACACCAATGTGTTTAACACCTTTTGATAAAATTCTTATCTGCAATGTTAATAGTAAACCTACCATAAAGAACAACGCAAACAGTCGTTTTGCATGCGCATTAAACATTATTCATCCTCAACAGTCTTTACGTATTGGAAGTTAACCAAACCGTGGTATCTTGGAATAATCACTTCATCTACCGTCTTAACATCCACTAATAAACTTGCTTCTCTAAGTATTGTAACTTGCCCATATCTGAAGGTTAAAGCTCCTTCTAAAGCACTTTTCTTTCCAATCGCCTTGATAACAAATGGTGTTGTTTGAGGTACGAAGTTAACATTTATTGAAGTACCTGCTGCTCTAATCTCAGAAAGAGCAATAATTCTCTGTTCATTGATACTAATAGCTTCAGCACCAGCAGCATTCAAATCATTTACAAGCTTAACAATCTCCTCATACTCATTTACGATATTAACATCACTTAATGAACTTTGATCCATCGGCGGGTTATCTATGGTAATGATAATGCCTTCTCCTGAGACCTCAGTCATCCCTGCTAATATTTCATACTCATGTACTGTATCGGTTAGATTCTTTATAATCGCATTATCCTTAGAAGCAGATTCTTCAATTTCTGTTAAAGTTGCTCTTGCATCATCGAGTTCAGTAATTAAAGTTTCTTTTTCTTCTTTTAAAGCAAACAACTCATTGGTTAAATCAGTTTGTTTTTTAAAAAGCGAATCGCCACCAACTAAACTGTCTTGAAACACTTTGTATTGCAATGCGAGTATAATTCCTAAAAATATACAAACAATTCCTATCGCAATTTGATTCTTAACTTTCATATTTACTCCTCAAACGGTTGAAAAACAGGTAATCCATCATGAGATACATCAATGACTCCAGAAGGATTACTATTTTTACTGATTTCAAAATACACTTCTATCATACTACTAAATCGTGATTCTATATTCTCACCATCTCCAAATTTAGCTTTTAGAGTATCACTGAGAGTCACTTCTATCTTTTTACCAATAATATTAATTTCAGTATTTTCTAATTCTGAATACATCGAAAGTAATGCCAGGTCAATTGCATTATTCAAAATATATCTATGATCGTCTTTTATTTGATGACCTACATTAAAATCATCAAAACTATATCCCGATATCACATAAAAACTTCTTGGATTATCAGTCACTTCAACAACATATAAATCCTCATCGACTAATAGATACTGTTCTGAATAAAACACTGCAGCAACTGGTAGTCTTTCTGTGATGACAATACTTAAACCATCTGGAAACACTTTGGTAATCGCACAGTCTTTGATTTTAGGATATCCTTCTATTTTTTCTTTTAAATCATACTGGTTACTTTTAAAATAATGTAAGTTATCGCCCATAATGAAATTCTCGATTTCAGATTCTGATATCATTATATTACCCATTATATCAACGTTTTTGATAATAAAAACGTCAGACTCATTATAAACATAATAACCCAAGTAACCAAACAAACCTAATAAAACTAAAATGATGAAATTACGAAATAGATGACGTTTCTTTTTCATAACTATCCTTTCATTAATTCACTAACGGCCTCAATTATCTTTTTTGTCGCATCTGGTCGAGCCAATTGTTTTGCATTTGCTGTCATGATTTTTAAGTGTTCCTCTTGGAACAAATGTTGATCTACAATTCTATAAATAGTGTTTTCTTCTATATCACTTTCTTTGACCATAATAGAAGCACCATGTTTCTCATAAACTTTGGCATTATGTTCTTGATGGTTATGAGCCACATTAGGTGACGGAATTAAAATTGATGGAATACCTACCATGGCAATCTCAGACAAACTAAGTGCTCCTGCTCTACTCACCATTAAATCTGCAGCTTTCATGTGTTCCGGCATATTATAAACATATTTCAATACCATAATATTATCTTTTAATGTAATACCACGCTCTTCTATCATCTTCATGAATGTATCGTAATAGGTTTTACCTGTGACATGCATGATTTGAACATCTTTACCGTTGTACTTTTCTATTAAATCCAAAGCGGAGTCGTTGATGCACTTTGCACCACCACTACCACCAACTGAAAAAATACATGGTTTTGTAATATTTAATTTTTTTCTGCATTTTTCTTTATTCAAATTAGAAAAACCGTCTCTAACAGGATTCCCCGTTACGACCAAACGTTTTTTCTTCTTAAAAAAGCTTTCGCTTTCTTCATAACTTAATAACACTTTATTCACAAATGCACTTAAAATCTTTACAGTAACACCCGGAATCGCATTCTGTTCATGTACGATGGTTTTCACGCCTTTTAAAACACCTTGCATCATAACTGGTCCAGAAACATAACCGCCTGTTCCAATAATGATATCAGGTTTGAATTGACGAATGATTTTACCCGCTTGGAAAAATCCTTTGAACATTACACCAAATGTTTTTAATGTATCTAAAGATAATTTTCTTCTAAATCCTCTAACAGAAATGGCTTTAAAGTCATAACCTGCTTTGGGAACAACATCAGCTTCTAACCCTCTGTTGGTGCCAACAAATAAGATGCTGACATTTTTATATTTCTTTTTTAATTCATCTGCTATTGTAATCGCTGGATAGACATGACCACCTGTACCACCACCGGTAATTAATATTTTCATATGACTCCTATCTATATGCCTTCTGGATGAGCGGTTAAATTTAGAACCAACCCAATGCTTGTTAGTAAAATTAAAATGGAAGTACCACCCGAGCTTACGAGCGGTAGTGTCACCCCTGTAACTGGAATCACTTTAATATTAACCAACATATGAACCAATGCTTGAAATCCAATCATCGTCCCAACACCTGTTATCACCAACGCTGAATATCTCGACTCCGTGATTAGAGCAGCTCTAAATATCCGCCAAAGCATAAATATATAACCTGTAACCAATAAAACACAACCAAAGAAACCTGTTGTTTCAGCTACTGTTGCGAATATAAAATCACTTTCAGCCTGAGACATTGCATATTTGGTTTGTACAGCTTTTCCTGCACCTACACCAAATATATTGCCTTCTGCAATAGAGAGTAACGACTGATTTGCCTGAGCACTACTCCCGATTAAATCTGTATCTTCCGTTAAAAGCCCCATAACTCTTTGCATTCTATATGGTTCTGCTGCAATTGCTGCAACCAACAACATACCACCGATTAAAACAACCAAAACCAAATGTTTTAACTTAGCACCCGCTACAATCAGCATCGTCCCTATAATCAGACAGTATATAAATGTGGTACTTAAATCTGGTTGAATAAAAATCAGAACAACTGACATACCACCAAAGATTAATATATTAATCCATGATCTTTGGTACTCTGCATCATTTTTCTTCATATCTTCAAGTACTCTAGCAAAATATAAAATTGCTGCTAATTTAGAAAACTCAGCCGTTGCAAAAGAAAACGTTCCAAACATAAGCCATCTGTTTGCACCATTTATATTCGGACCGATTGCCAGCGTTAAAATCAACATAACAATAGAACCTAACATAATAAACGGTGATAATTTTTTGATGTATTTAAATTTAAAGAATATAGCAACAACCATAAATCCAATGGCAATAAATAATTTTTTAAAGTCTGAAAAGAAACTATTTAACGGGTTATTGGATTCATCAAATATGTTACTATAAAACGTTGCGCTTAAAACCATATAAATACCAAAAAACGTAATGGCGATTGTTATAAGTAACAATGCATAATCGATGGTATTTCTTTTTTTTATAATGTCTTTAGACATGATTTGAAATGTTCACCTCTCACTTCAAAGCTTGGATACATATCCCAACTTGCACATGCTGGTGATAAAAGTATCGCATCACCGGCTTCACCAAGTTCAAAGGCTAAAGAAACTGCCTCTTCCATATTTTCTACTAATGTAATATTGTTATAGCCATAGTTAATGGCTGTTTCTTTTAAGAGTTGTTTTGTTTCACCTAATAAGATCAAATGTTTGATTTGAGGTTCAAATGTTTGAACGAACTCATCAAACACACTGCCTTTATCCATACCACCTGCAATTAAAAGTGTTGGTACCGACATAGATTTTACCGCTACAATCGACGATTCCGGATTGGTACCTTTAGAATCATTGTAACATAACATATCATGATATTTCCCAACATATGCCAATCTATGATCAACACCTTTGAAGCTTTTCACACCATAACTGATATCTTCTATTGAAATGCCAGCCAAATAACTAATCGCAATCGCAGCCAAGGCATTTTCAATATTATGTGGTCCAGGAACAGAAATGTCCTCTACCGGCATAATGGCAATACGTTCATTGAAGTCTGCATAGATCATACCATTGTCTACATAAAAACCTTCATCTAACTTTGTTTTACTGAAATAAACCACTTTGGACTTAAGATTGTCTATCTTCAACTCTCTTGTAGGTAGGTCATCATAGTTTAGAATCAGGTAATCTTCTTCCGTTTGATTTTTTGCAATTCTACATTTGGCAGACACATAGTTTTCCATAGTCTTATGTCTGTTTAAGTGATCTGGCGCTAAATTCAGTATCGCCGCAATATGGACATTGAATGTATCTACCATTTCTAATTGAAAACTGCTGACTTCAGTAATCAGTTGACTTTTTTCTGTTGTTTGACTTGCAACCGACGCCAAAGGATTACCGATATTACCAACCGCATAAGCATCGGTATCAGCCGCTTTAAATATCTCATAGGTTAAAGTTGTTGTTGTTGTTTTACCATTTGTACCGGTGATACCATAGAAGCTCCCCTTAGAAAGCCTATAACCGACTTCTAACGCCCCTATAACTGTCATCTCGGCTTGTGCTTCAACTACAAAAGATAAATCCGTAGGCACACCAGGACTCAGTACCATCACATCGTAATCTAGCTGACTTGGTTTGCCACCAAAATCACAAGACGCTTTATCAACAATCCCCTCAATGCCTTCTATTTCTTCTTGTTTCTTAGAATCATTAAGTGTAACGATTGCACCTGCATTTATTAATAATTCTGCAGCAGCTATACCCGATCTGGCCATACCTACTACAATAACTTTTTTATCTTTAAACATTTGAACTCCTTAGAATCTTGGTATCATACTTAAGATACCGATGACTACACCTATAACTGTTACTATAGAGAAATTTCTAACAATTTTATTTTCATGCCATCCACTTAACTCAAAGTGATGATGAATAGGTGTCATTTTAAAGACACGTTTTCCAGTCTTCTTGAAGTATAATACTTGAATGGTAACTGAAAGTGTTTCAATAAAGTAAATCACACCTACAATTGGAATCAATAATAATGTGTTTGTAAATATCGATAAAGAGACAACAGCACCTCCAAGTGCTAACGACCCTATATCACCCATAAAGATTTTAGCCGGATTCTTATTGAACATTAAGAATCCAAATAAACCACCCATAATTGAAACCGCATAAATGCTGATGCCCATCTCAGAAAGTTTTATGCCTACAAACACATAAAACATCAATACTAATATAGTGACCGAACTTGATAATCCATCTACACCATCAGTCAGATTCACCGCATTGGTTGTCGCCAATACAATAAACAATACAACTACAGCTTTAAACCACCCAAGGTCTACAAATGTAGATGTAAAAGGAATCCATAACTCTGAGCTGATCGTTGTTGCATATATCGCAAGAGGTAGACCGATCAGTAATTGACCGATAAGTTTTTCTCTAGATTTTAATCCTTCGTTATGTTTTTTAATTACTTTCCTGTAATCGTCTATAAAACCAATGTAACCATATGCAATTGTTGCTGCAATCATCACGATAATCTTTACTTCCATATGTCCCAAAAGTAAAACTGCAATTAACGCGATTGAAATTGCTGGTATTAAGAAGATAAACCCACCCATCATCGGTGTACCAGTCTTCTTTTTATGTGATTCAAGACCTTCTTCTCTTACAACTTGTTTCACAGAAAGTCTTTTGAAGTACTCTATAATAATAGGTCCCAATATCACCGCTACGATGTATACTAAAACGCCTATAATGCCTAAACTAATTGGTGTCAATGTTGCCTCCTTTAAATGCTTCTACAATCCTCGCCATATTCATTCCTAATGACCCTTTAATCAAACACACACTGTCTTCAAGAACACCATCTAAATAGTCAAGTAGTGGTTCAATGGTATCAAAGTGTTTAGTTTTCTCATGATCAAATCCTAAAGCGACGGCTTTATTAATAATATGTTTACTTGCACATCCAAATGTGATTAGCATATCTACAGGATGAGCAGATATATACTCTCCTACTGTTTCATGAGAGTGTTTAGAAAATTCACCGAGTTCTAAAACATCTCCTAATACTGCAATCTTCTTTTTTGAAAAACTATTCAGAACTTCAATGGCAGAAATCATAGATTCTTGACTGGCATTGTAACAGTCATTGATTAAAACACTGTTCTTTTTACCTTCTAGAATTTCTAATCTTTTTTCACTGTCTGCAAACTCTGAAACCCCTAAAATAGCATCTTCTATAGAAACACCCATAGCAATACCAACCGCAACAGCCAAGAGACTATTGATGATATTGTGTTTGCCAAGTACATTTAAAGACACTGGATAATATGATCCGTCGTAGAGTAACGTATAGTTGTAGAAACCACCAAGTCTCTGTACGACGTTTGAATACTTAAGTTGATCCGTACCAACTTGAATACAATTAAACTGTTGACTGGATACTTCTTTTAAAAAGTCATCTTCTCCATTTAAAATCAATGTATCATCTTCATTTAAATAAGAGGTGATTTCCATCTTAGCTTGAAAAATATTTTCTCTTGAACCTAATATCCCTATATGAGATGTACCGATATTCGTCACAACTGCAACTGAAGGTCTTGCTATATCAGCTAAAACTTCAATTTCTTTGAAGTGATTCATCCCCATCTCTAATATAGCCACATCATGTTCAGGCTCTAAATTCATCACCGTTAGCGGTAAACCAATGTGATTGTTGAAATTCCCCTTATTTTTATGAACTGAATAATTCTTGTTCAGAACATGATAAATAAACTCTTTTGTAGATGTTTTGCCAACACTCCCTGTTATACCAACGGTTTTAACTTGTGTTTTCTTAAGAATATAAACTGTTAATCTATGTAGAGCTGTGGTGGTATTATCCACTAAGATCAAAGGATAATCTTTTAAAGTACTTTGGTGACTATAATAATATGCTTTTTCACAAAAACTTGTAGGTGCACCATTAGAGAATGCACCTTCAATAAATTTATGTCCATCGTGGAGTTCACCAAGAATAGGCATAAAATAAGTTTGATTGTTCACCCTTCTACTATCAATTTCGATTGATGTACAGTGGGTAGTTGAAGGATGTGTACATGATCCTTCTGTAATGTTAAGTAGTTCTTTTAGTGTAATTTTAATCATAATAACCCCTTTTAAATCCAACATTTATTATATCATAGATCTAAGAGGCATAACAGATTTACTCATCAATCTCTATGAGAATTGTAGACCCAATTTCTCTTGAAGATCCGGCTTTAGGATATTGATCCTTGATGACACTTTCATCATCATAACTCTTATCAGTCACAACAGTTGTTTTGAAACCCGTTTCTTCTAAAAGTTCATTGGCTTCAAGAATAGTTAATCCAATCAGTTCCGGCACAGTCTCGTAAGAGATTTCTGTTCCAAACTCTTTTTCAATATCCAAATAATCAAGTGTATCCAATAGAATGTTTCTTGTAATCGGACCGGCTACTTTACTACCAAAAATCGAATCTGAAGGTTCATCTATAACCACATAAACTATAATCTCAGGATCATCAATTGGCGCCACTGCTACAAAAGACGCAATCGCTTTATCTTTTGAATAAACACCATTTATAGCTTTTTCTGACGTACCAGTTTTTCCACCAATACGGTAACCATCTATTTGTACAGAACTTCCTGAACCATTTTCAACAACAGACTCCATAATCTGTCTCATCTGAATCGATGTTATCTCAGAAATCACTTGTCTCTTTACTTCTCTAACAGCTTCATATTCAACAAAACCATCTGGATCAACTATACGTTTAACGATATGAGGTTCTATTAAGTAACCCCCGTTAACAACTGCTGATAATGCTGTCGCTACCTGTATTGGCGTTTGCGACACACCATGACCAAATGTCATCGTTGCCAGCTCAGTTTCATGTATTCTATCTCTATCAAATGTTATTGGATAAGCTTCATCATATAAGTCTACATCAGTTCTTTCATTTAATCCAAAATCAACGTAATAATCATAAAAAATATCTTTCCCGATCATTTGACCCAATTTAACAAAAACAGGATTACAAGAATTTTCAACGGCTTTAGTTAAGGTTTCTATCCCGTGACTTTGTGGATAATACCAACATTTTATATTTCTATCAGCAACCTGAATGTTATTGCCTTCATTAAATTCAGTATCCGGTGTTGCAACACTTTCTTCTAAAGCAATGGCTGCGGTTATAAGTTTAAGCGTTGATCCTAACTCATAAGTACTTTGTACCATATCATTACGCCATGTACTCATTATCACATCCCACTTATCATCAAAAGAAAGTGCTTCCATTTCCTCTTCGGGGATACCTATGATTTCATTTGATCCCGGATCAAAGGTTGGATAAGATGCCATTGCCAGAATTTCACCTGTATTAACATCCATAACCATGGCATGTGCAGCTTTTGGTCTATGTTCTAAAAATGCTACTTCAAGTGCTTGTTCCACATAATGCTGAACCACCGTATCAATTGTTAAATAGACATTGTTCCCATTGATTTCAGAAACTTCCATACGGTCATTGTAAACAAGTTCTCTTTTTCTTTTATCACTTTGTGTTATCAATGAACCATCTGTACCGATGAGCTCATCGTCAAATAGCCTTTCGATACCATAAGTTCCTTTTATCCTTAATGTTTCATCATCTATTCTAGATCGACCCAATATATCTGATGCCAAACTGCCATTAGGATAGTACCTTTTTCTTAATGGATCTATCCACAAATAATTATTATAAGTTGGATCAATATTTATTCTTTGATCTCTTGAAGCGCTTTTTGTAACAATGAGTGTACTATTACCATTTTGTTTGGCTCTAATTTCCTCTTCACTCATTTCTAGAGCAACAGCCAAATGAGCAATGATTTCATTAAAAATCTCAATCGGTACATCTTCTGGTTTTTTTATCGAAACTTGATATTCTGTAATGGAATAAGCTAATTTTTCACCTTTACTGTCTAAGATCATACCTCTTTCATAAGGGATGTCTTTGGTAAATCTTTTTTGTTCTTCAACTTGAGCACGCAGTCGATCACCATCAATGACATTGATATAAGCAAGTCTAGCGATAACACCTGCAAACCCTAAGATCAAAATAACATAAATAATTGTAATTTTAGTTCTAAATCCTCTTTCCATTTTTTTCTCCATTTCAAAAAAATACAAGAGCTATGCTCTTGTATACTAATGATCACTTGATGACAGTTCATAGCTTGTATTATAGTATGCATCACGGGCATCTTCCAAAGTATAATATCTCGAAGTTCTAATGGTTTGTTCTTCGCCGTTTTTCTTTCTTATGAGCCCTAATTTTTCTTCTGCTTCAGTCTCTATATTATCTATAACACATTTGTTTTGAAATTCAAACTGAACATCTGTTATTTCTTGTTCTAACCTTGCGATTTCAATTTTATAAGTATATTCTTCTACTTTTAATTGTGCCAGTTGAGTTTCTCTAATCAATGGTATTAATAAAAGTCCCAATATAACAAAACAGTAACCAATACTCATTACGATACTGAGTGCATTACAAAAGAAACTTGGTTTTTTTACTTTTACAGTCTCTTGTTCATCTGTTTTCCTTGTTTTCGGTGCATCTAAATAAGCCTTTGCTAACGCAACAGTCTCTTGTCTTTCATTATAAGAATTGTCGTACATGCGTTTAGCTGCTTCCATGCTGCCTCCTAGATACGCTTAGCCACTCTTAATTTTGCTGATTTTGATCTCGAGTTCATCTCTAGCTCCGTCTGAGATGGTAAAATTGGTTTTCTTGTTACCAATTTCAATTTTGGTTTGTTATTACAAACACAAACCGGTAATTCTGGTGGACAAATACATCCAGTTGCTAATGCTTTGAATGTTTGTTTCACCAATCGATCTTCTAACGAATGGAAAGTAATAATTGAAATTCTTCCATTTTTATTTAAAACCGATGTGATATCTTCTATGGTTCTTTTAATAATCTCCAATTCACCATTCACTTCAATTCTAATGGCTTGGAAAATTCTTTTAGCAGGGTGTCCCCCTTCTCTCCTCGCATTAGCTGGAATGGCTCTGTATATTAAATCCACTAACTCTAAAGTCGTCTCTAGTGGTTTTTCTTCTCTTTGTTCACAAATAAATAATGCAACACGTCTTGCCCAATTCTCTTCTCCATATTCTTTAAAGATTCTATTGAGTTCATCTTCTGAATATGTGTTCACAATTTTATAAGCATCTAAGTCACTTCTTTGATCCATTCTCATATCTAGAGGTGCATCAAATCTATATGAGAATCCTCTATCAGCTTCATCTAATTGATGTGATGAAACACCTAAGTCCATCATCATGCCATCTATCTTATCAATATTTAATTTCTTTAAAACTTCTTTTATATTAGAAAAGTTATCTCTAACAGGTACAAAACGATCGCCATATGCTTTTAATCTTTCAGAAGCTGCTTTTAAGGCATTCTCATCTTGATCAATACCAATTAGAGTCCCTGTATCCAATCGTTTTAAGATTTCTTCCGAGTGACCACCGCCACCAAGTGTTCCATCTACATAAATACCATCTGGTTTAATATCTAGTCCATCTACTGTTTCAGTAAGTAAGACACTAACATGTTCAAAGCTCATACAACCTCCTAGATTCCGAGTTCTTCCATTTGTTCTGCAATATCATCATAACTTAAGTTGTCAGGAGCATTATAAGACTCCCATGCATCTCTACTCCAAATTTCAATTCTATCACCGACACCTATAATGTTAACTTCTTTTTCTACGAGGGCATGTTCTCTTAAAGGTTGAGATATATTGATACGTCCTTGTTTATCTAATGTACAATCAATAGCGCTTGCGTTAAAGAATCTTTTGAACGCTCTAGCATTTGCGTTGGATAATGGCAATTGTTTTAATTTGGCTTGAAAGGCTTCCCATTCTGTCATAGGAAAAATAAACAAACATTGATCTAGTCCTTTTGTGACAAAGAAATTATCGCCTAAATCATCTCTGAATTTAGCCGGAATACTCATTCTTCCTTTGTCATCGACATTATGTTTGAATTCACCAAAAAACATCTTTCTCTCCACTTCGTTGGTAATATACCCACGATTCCCCACTTCACACCACTAATTATATTTATTTTACCCTTTTTTATTAACCTATTCAAGGGATTTGGTAAAAATTTATAATATACAACCATTGAAATATCAACGTTTAAATCAGAAAAGAAGCTCTAAGGGTGTAAATGTGGGGTATTGTGGAGAGAAATCTAAAAAAACACCCCTACATATAGTAGAGGTGTTTTATGAAAAAAAAATCATTTTTTTTATTCAGCTGGTATAAACTCATCTTTTTTCTTGCCACGAATGTATAATAACAGAATACCTAATCCAATAAGTACTAATGAAATTAACTGCGCAACTCTAATTGGACCTAGATATAAACTGTCTGTTCTTAAACCTTCAATGAAGAATCTGATGATTGAATACAGAATCATATACCATGCAATTTGTTGTCCATCAAATTTCTTAGTCTTTCTCATTTTGAATAAGATAAAGAATATGATGAAGTTACCTAGTGACTCATATAGGAATGTCGGATGTACTTTCGTACCATCCACCATGATTCCCCACGGTAAATCCGTTGGTCCACCATGAGCCTCTTGATTGATGAAGTTACCCCATCTACCAATTGCTTGTCCTAAGATCAAACTCGGAGCTACAATATCTAACCATTTCCAAAACTCTAATTTTTTAACTTTAGAATAAATTGCAAATGATCCAACTGCTGCCAACACACCACCGTGTATTGCCAAACCACCAGATCTAATATTAAGGGCTTCCCATACGGTATCATAAGCATTTAAGTTAAATAATACATAGTATAACCTTGCACCAATAATGGCACACGGCAGTGCTATAATGAGAATGTCTAATAATGTTTCTTCTTCAAAACCTTGTCTTTTTGCTTCTTTCATGGCAATATATGCACCGATTAACATACCGCATCCAATGAGGATACCGTACCATCTTATGCTAATACCAAAAATTTCAAATGCTACTGGATTCATATTATCTCCTTAATTTATGATTGATACTGTACTATATTGTAAATCAAAATGCTCGAAAAATCTATCTTCTATTTGTTTAAATTCAATTTTTTCTAAAGTTTCTAAGTAATCAAAGAGTTCAATGCCTTTCATATAATAATTTACAAAGGTATTGGCAATATACTTGGTAGAATTAAACGAACTAAGATGTCTGCCTATCATTTTCTTTCTTATACGTTCAAAGTCCGATTCTGAAAGCCCTTCTTTAGATACTCTCTCTATTTCAAGGCCAATCATATCTTTTAATTTTAACGGTTCTCTTGTTTCAGCACTTATACCAGTATAACCAAAAGTTCTACCATATGAAAAATCACAAGAAAAACTCTGATTAATAAGTCCACTCTCATAATGTGTTTCAAAGAATGATGATCCTTTTCCAAAAAGCATATCCGTTAAAATCTTACTGATTAACCCTTTTCTGAGTCTGGCTTTTGTATCATGATAAAAGACTCTGTCTTTAATACCCATATAAATGATCGGCATTGGCAGATCACAAGTTTCTTCTTTCAACTCATAACAAATCTCATCAGGTTCATGAGGCAAACATATTTCAGGTGCTTTTCCTCGATTCATGAACTCAGGCGTCAATGACGATTCTATCACCGAGATGGTATGTTCTACATCCACATCTCCGATAACAAAAGCAAACATTCGATCTGGTGTATAGAAGCTTTCATAACAGGTTAATAAATCTTCTGCTTGAACACTCATAATAGAAGCTTCATAACCACCAATATCATATTGTATCGGGTGTTCATGATAAAGCCCCTTTAACATATTCATAAAAGCTTTCCACTGTGGTTGATCATCATACATTTTTATTTCTTGAAGGATAATCCCCTTTTCTTTCTCAACGGATTCCTCACTCAGTTCTAAAGTTTGTACAAAACCTAAAAGTTCTTGAATACACTCATCCACACGATCTACTGTAGAAAATGTATAACATGTTGCAAAGTGGTTGGTGAACGCATTAACCGTTGCACCCAATTCTCCAAAGCGATCAAAGATGCTGTCATTGTCTTCATCAAAAATTTTATGTTCTAAAAAATGAGCAATGCCTAAAGGCATGTCATATGTCTTACCGTTTTTCTGAAACTTGTTATACAAAGAACCGTATTCTGTAGAAAAGAAAGCATGTGTCTTCATATATCCTTTTTTAGGCAATACATATATTTCAAAGCCATTGTCTAAAACCTTTTTATGAAGCGTTTCATTTAATAAAGGATGATAAAATATCAATTGGCACCTCCATCAATAAAATACACGGTATCCAATACCAGGTTTTTGTACACTTTAATAAGATCTTCAATTGTAACCTCTTTATAAGCTTCTATCATTTTTTCTATACTAAATTCATATGACAATGGTTGATCTAGTATTTCAGTATAGAAGAAGTTAATAAATGAGTTTGGATAATCTGATAAAGATCTAATAGAAGCCACCATAGCTTCTTTGGCTAATCTTAGTTCTTCTTCAGATACTTCACCAGCAATTAAACTTTTTAAAGTATTATCTATTAATTCCAAGACCAAATCATAGTTCTCTGATTCAATACCAACACCTAAAAACATACAGCCTTTAAATTTATCAGATTTAGAAAATACATAATAACATAAACTTTTGTCTTCTCTCAAGAGTTTAAACAACTGAGAGTTTGGTCCGCCACCCATAATATGATAAGCCAGAACTGAAGCTTCATACAACGGATCTGTATTTAATATCTGTGTA
>Ga0209272_10000949_pt1 | contig 19900 bp, 21 predicted proteins | sample tdDd002_FD_187125 | JGI IMG/M metagenome (GOLD analysis project Ga0209272, IMG submission 187125) | Marine sediment microbial communities from the Atlantic coast under amendment with organic carbon and nitrate - tdDd00.2 (SPAdes)... | ecosystem: Environmental > Aquatic > Marine > Coastal >... | reverse complement strand
AGTTACCAGACGATATCCCTACAAGGATATCTATATAAGCGTTTTAACGTAAAATTTGAATTTAATCTGTTGTTTGTATTAGAGGTATTTTTTCTATGTTTATGTTTTGAAATAGTTTAATAATCAAACAAAGTCTACTCAAAATGTCTTTTTACACAACCATTTTATGGTAAAATAATATAGAAGATTAGTCTGATTTTAAACAACTGTAGGGAAGCATAGCCAGTGATGCAGAATTCTGGTAATACTTATGAGGGAATAAAATGATTAGAGAAAACGTTCAAGTTTATATTTACTCCCAGGAATGCGAAAAGGTTCTAATGCTTAAACGTACTGAAGAAAGGTCTGGATACTGGCAGCCTGTATGTGGTGGTATAGAAGCTGGTGAAACACTTATTGAGGCAGGAATACGAGAAGTATATGAGGAAACAGGTATTAGGGAGTATAAAGAGTTAATAAGACTAGCTAATGAGTATGAATACCATGAGCCTAAGAACGGAATCAAGATGCACATGAGGGATAGATGCTTATTGATGATTATCGAAAGAAATGTAGAGATAAGGCTATCAGAAGAGCATGTAGAGTACAGATGGTGTCGCTTAAGCGAGGTGTCCGGTTTAAATGATTGGGAGCCGATGGTTGATTCCATTTCATTAATAAGAGAAATAATTTAAGTATATGGCGCCAGCAGTAGCTGGCGTTTTTTACGTTATTACATCAGTAGCCGTCTTTATTCCATAATAAAAAAACACCTTTCATTTAGGTGTTCCATCATTTTTGTTCTTTTAACCACAACTACTATAATACTGTAACGATAAAAGCATGATTGTCTTCATTTTGAAATAACATCATCTAAATGATTTATAAATCATATATCCAAAGACAACTCCTATACCATTTAAAATAATATCATCAATATCAAAAACACCTAAAGACAATAATAATTGCAGTGTTTCAAATGAAATACTTGTTAATAAACCAACAACTATAACATTTTTAAACTGTCTATGTTTTGTTAGTGCTGGCAGAAAATACCCCAGTGGTATAAACAATAAGATGCCCATCCCTAAGTTTTTCATCGCTATTTTAAAGTAGGCATCCATATACACTAAAATATGCTTAAAGGGTATAAAATTTGCCATCTTTAAATTATCTGCAATACGTCCAACGCTAATAGCTCTTATCGCATCATCTATTTGATTAAAAGGCATCTTAAACAGAATCATTTTAATTAATACAACACAATATACAATAAATAATAACCACACAATCGGTTTTGATTTTTTTGTCATAATACCCTTCCTTAGACCATTAACTTGAAGATAAGCTTCTCTTTGTCACCCGAGATTGCCATATCATTATCTTCTGGTAACTCTACGTGTTCTACAAACTCCGCCCCAGCTTTCTCACATGTTCTCTTAGAAGCAATATTGTCCGGGTTACATGTAATCATTAAATAAGACATATTATGTTTTCTTGCTAGTTCTTTAAGTAATAAAACAGCTTTAGTTGCATAACTACGTCCTCTGTACGCTTCATTTATAGTATACCCAACATTACCTCCGTAGTAGGTGCCTTCATTGTAACCTATACGGCAGTCTATACATCCAATAACTACATCGTCTTTAACTATATTGAAATAATAAGCTGGGACATAACCCTTTTCCTTGTTTTCTTCGGCAGTTCGTTCTATTACTAGTTCAATTTCGTCATCTTTTAGTATTTCCATATAAAATTTAAACATCTTACCATTCTTTCTTTAGCACTTCTGCTCTTTTTTCTTGATATTCATCTTCACTAATCAAACTTTCCATACGTAAACGCTCTAATGATCTGAGCTTTTCCTCATAATCAAAATCTTTTGCATCGTCTATATCATATAAACCCATACCTTTGTTGGTAAAACCATTCTTAAAAGATACCATCATATTAAATGCGACAATTGCTAGCCATACTATAGCAAATAATGCCATTGGCAAGAGTCTCATTTTTATAGCATTAATTAAAAAGCCTATTCCAAATAAACAAAAAAATATACCTACAAAAAACTGCATTTTTGACATGCCTTTCGAAGGTTTAATTGTACGTCTCATAGTTCATCTCCTCCTAACAATACTAAAATTATACCGAATTATCTCATAATAAGATAGTCAAAAAGCAAAAGAAACTAGGCGATCAACCTAGGTTCTTTTGTTTATGAGTAATTTTTTCGATATTACTTTCGGCAAATAATATCTAAAAACAACTAGAAAATTAATTAATAAAATATCAATACAAATACACTGGTCAACAAGACAAAGGTAATACCGGTTAATCCCATTGCCAGACCACTCATCGCACCCGCTTCATCACTCATTTCCATAGCCTTTGAAGTGCCAATACCATGAGATGCTGCCCCCATAGAAATGCCTTTTGAGACTTCTGATTTCACTTTTCCAATTCTCATCACAACAGGAGCAATTGTTGCGCCCAAAATACCTGTAATGATAACAATGATAACTGTAATATCTGGTATACCTTTTAACATCGCACTGACTTCTATCGCCATTGGCGTTGTAATCGATTTTGGTATCAAAGTCATCATCAATTCATTAGAAAATCCAAACAGTTTTGCAAGTCCAACAACCATCAAAACCGACGACACTATGCTAACCAAAATCCCAATCATAATGGGTAGAACATTTTTTTTGATAGCATCTCTATGTCTATAAAGTGGGATGGCAAGCAAGACAACAACTGGTCCTAAACTGTTACCGATGAGTTGTCCACCTTTTATATACCCCTCATAGCTTAACGGCGTAACAAGTATGGTTATAATAATCCCTGTCGCTGCAACTAGAACGGGATTTAATAATGAATTATTAAACCTTTTTTTAATATGAAGAGCAATGATATAAAAGAATAAGGTCAAAACTAAACCTATGATGATCATGACTTTTCTCCCTTCACAAATAGATCTACAACCTTTGCTGACAATAACATGGAAATAGAAGTTGTTATCACAACAATAATTACCAGCGGTATTATATCCATCTTTATCAAATCGAAGTATTTAAGTATACTGACGCCAAAAGGTACAAAAAACAAACTCATATGTTTTAGTAAAAAATCACCTGTTTGACTGATATGATCCAATTTTATTAGTTTTAACGATAATAATATGTATAAGATACCCATTCCAATTAAATTACCAGGAATAACAATAACCGGTTCAATAAAATCACTAAATAGATTTCCTGTAAAATAAATAACAGATATCGTAATAATGGTTTGAATTGCTCTAAACATAAGCCCTCTTTTCTGTCTAAACTACAGTATAGAGCACATTTAAAGAGTTGACAATACGAAATGAAAAATAACTACCCAATTGGTAGTTATCTTAAGATATTCTATCGTTAATAATTTCTTCTATTTCAAGCCAGACCTCATCCCCTAAGTCCAGTTGACCAATTTCATAATACATTTTTGATTCTTCATATAAAGAACCTATGAAGTCAATTTCAATGCTCGAAAAATTTTCTTCCAATGCTTTTTCACCTTTATATTTCTCAAATCTAGTTTGAATAAATTTAGGAAATGGTGGGATTGCACCATCAAAAGATTTTAATGGTAGTGGTACAAAATGTGGTATAAATTGTTCTAGTATAACCATTAAAAGTTGCCATGTCCGTTTTGCTTCTGTGACTCGTCCCCTCAAGGCATAACTGTCAGTTCTGATATATAGTTCCCGAATCTTTTCTTTGACATGATCACAGATATCATATTGATTTAATCCAGTGTTCTCTTTAAACACCTTATAATTCTTTTCAGTCGTTTTTTCATCTATCATAGTCACGATCTTTTCCAAAATTTGAGTTGCCTCATCCATACAATCTGATGAATCATAATCCTTTAACGTAACAAAGAGGTGCTGAATTTCCTCCTGATCATCAATCTCCAGCTCCAATTTGTATAGATGCATAATTTCTGAAAATCTCTTAAAGTCAATCATAGCCTTTTGTTTAAGGTTATTCTTTTTATATTCAGATGTAAAAAACAATTTATATAGTAATTTAGTTTGGGGTTTCATTGTATCTTCTATATGTTCAAAAGTCATAATACCCTCCTTTTGTACAATGATAAAAAAAAGATATGCCCAAACTGTGTTCGTTTTGTGTAATTTTAAAAAAACCTGTACTCATTGAGTACAGGTCATCATTATAATTTAAATTTAGTTATAGACAATTCTAATGTTTCTGCCGCTTCAGCTAAACTTTCACTTGCACTAGAAACTTCTTGTATCGATGCCAGTTGTTCTTCTGTAGAAGCAGATGCTTCTTCAGTAGAGGCTGCATTTTCCTCAGAAATCGCAGATAGCGATTGCATCACTTCTAAAATATCAACTTTATTATGTTCCATTAAGTTTACATTTTCACTCATACTGTTTACAGCATCATCCACAAATACTATCGCTTCAGAAATCGTGTTGAATTTATCCTCTGTATCAGTTGCCTGAACCATTTGCGCTTCAACAATCTCTTTTACAATTGCAACTTTTGAAACTGCATCATTCGAATTACTTATCAAGGTCTCTACAATGTTATCAATGACTTGAGTTGATTTAGTTGATTGCTCTGCCAATTTTCTAATTTCTTCGGCAACTACAGCAAATCCTCGACCAGCTTCACCAGCTCTTGCCGCCTCAATAGCTGCATTCAATGCTAATAAGTTCGTCTGCTCAGCGATTGAAGCAATCATTTCAGAAGCTTGTCTTATCTCAACAGAGCTTGCATTTGTTTTTATAATCGCATCGTTGATATCAGTTGTCGCTTTACCACTATCATCTGACTTCTGAATAAGATCTTTTACCACATCAATTCCCGTACTAATTTCTAGATGCACTTTTTCTGTTGCCTTAGTTAAACCAACCATCAAATCAGAGTTCTTGTTGATGCCTTCTCCAACTTCACTCACTTTATCAACACCTTTTTCAGTGTCACTCGCTTGATCTAAAGCACCTTTGGCAAGTTCACCGACAGTACTGGCAATCTCTTCAGAACTCATCGCAACCTGTTGTGCTGTAGCTGTTAACTCTTCAGCAGAAGTCGATACATGAGTTACAACATTTTGAACCTCTGAAATTAGTGTTGCAAAGTTATTTTTCATTTTATCCAAAGCTTTTGTCATCATTCCGATTTCATCACTTTGTTTTAAATATCTAGTATGTAATTTATTTTCTTCAAGAGTTAAATCATAATTAGATAACTGTTCCAATTCTCTTGAGACATGTCCAACTGATTTAACAACATACAAACCATTTTTGTAAATCACTATAACTACCAAGATTAAAATAATCAATACAACAATAGCCAGTTTAATGATTTCTGTATAGACAGTCTTCATAATATCTTTAGAAGGTACAATCACACTGAATGTCCATGATTGATTATAACCTTCTATTGGTATGTTCTTATAAAACTCGAATGCCTTCTTATCTATGTAATCATTTTTTACTTCTCTATTTATCAACTCGTTTTCCTGGAGTTCTTTTGATAAACTAGACTCTAAAACAATGTTGTTTATTGTATTTAACTTTTTCTCATCAGGATGAGCTATAATCAATCCATCTTTATTCATAAGTTGTCCAAAGGTATTATCTGTAAAACTAACCACCTCTTGAATTTGATGGAACTGATCCAGTGAAATATCTACTCCAACTACACCCATAAATTTGTTATTGATTATTAAAGGTCTCGAAAAAGATACCGTTGATACCATTTCTCCTGCTAATTCATAACTTGTTGGATCGGTAATATAAGTTTGTTGTGTTTCCTTCGGGATCTTATAATAATCCGAGTTTTCTACATCAAAACAGGGTTCTAAAACGAAGTCATCTCCCACTCGTCCAATTGCAGGTATGAACCTTCCATTTTCATCAGCACCCGGTCCCGATAAAGACATTCTATCCTTTGCATCAAAGGCATTCGGTTCCCAAGCTACCCAAGTATACTGATAATTAGGGTTTGACTCTATCATCTCTTGTAAATAATCAATGACAACCTGACGATCCTTTTTATTACCCGCTTTAATATTTTTGAGTATCACAGTTAATTCTTCCGTATCATCCGCTGCTTGGTTTAATATACTGCTAATTTCTGTGGTATACTTATCTACCGTTAAACTCGCTATTTCTGTCGCAGAATTAATTTCTACATTACCTAATTTGAATAAAAGCATAGCACTAATCACAATAATACTCAGTAAAAACATCATTGTATTTAATACAATTAACCTCATTTTTAATTTCATAACTCCCCCTTTTCTGACACTTCTTATTCTACTCGCATCAATCGTTTCACGCATTGACAATAAGGGGGGTTTTTCAAATAATTAACTCTTTATTTAGAATTCACATAGTACATTTTTGCAGGTGTATCACTTTCACGAAGTTGTCGTAATTCCGATGGTGGCATACCGTACCTTTTCTTAAAACACGACACCATATATTTATGATCTGAAAAACCTGTTCTAAATGAAATATCTGTTATCTTCATCTCTGTATTCAGAACATATTTTGTTGCGTAATTCACTCTTAATATATCTTTGAGTTGATGGTAACTATAGCCGAATTTTTGTTTGATATCTTTTCTTAAATAGTCGTAATTCAGATCCAATTCTTTACTGATTTCTTTCAAATTGTCATGACAATTCAAACTGTTTACCACAAAATAATTGAAATATAAATTTTGATATCTTAACTTCATTTTATTGCTAAATTCTTTATGTGAATTACCACAGGTAACATAGTTAAAATGTTTATTCATATGTATATATAGTTTTTCCAAATGACTATTTAATTCACGTTTATCTTCAAACACTTCAAATCGTGTAATAGACTCCAGTAATACTCTAAGCTCTCCATAAATTTCAGGATGCTTTTTTTCATAAAGTGCGGAGTTGCCTGAATAGACTTTACCGTCCATTGTAGAATCATATTTCTGATATAGTTTTCTATCTAACCTCAGAATGGTCAATAGGTTATGTCCGTTATGTTTTTTTATTACAAATGGTGTTCCAGGGTGAATGATCAGTAAATCATTTTTTCGAAGCACTTCATCTTTATTACTTCTATTAACTATTACAGCTCCTTCTAGTACCTTTATAAATATTAATTCTTTTTCTAAAAACAGTGAGATGTCCTTAACGGTTAAGTAACATAGTGCAATTTCACCTATCTTCAATTCATACCTCGTTTCATACACATGTGTCTTATCATAGATAGATATATCATATCAAAAATACATCCGATAACAATCTCTTGATCAATATTTAATATTATATTTTTGTAGTTTTTTACAAAAAAAAACAATGAAGATTAGTTACGCTTCATTGTTCCTACAGATTTTGTTTTAGAGTTTCTATCATAGATGCAAAAGGCTCAGGTTTTGAATAATAATAACCTTGAATGATATTACATCCCAACATTTCTAATAGCTCAACTTGTTCGATGGTTTCAACACCTTCAGCCACAATTTCAAGATCTAAAGCTTGCATCATTCCAATTATGCCACTGAGAAGTTTATATGATTTATTATCACTAGAAATGTTATTTATGAGTGTTCGATCAATTTTTATCATGCTGATAGGAAAATCATTCACACAGGACAACGAAGAATACCCTGTTCCAAAGTCATCCAAAGCAATCTTGATACCGATGTCTCTAAGCTGGTATAACGCTTCAAGAATTTTTGGATTTTGTTCAATAAAGGATCTTTCAGTGATTTCTATTTCAACATGTTTACCTTCTATATTATGAAGGATCAATTCTCTTTTGATTAATTCTGCTAATTTTTGATTACATAACTGATAAGGTGTGATATTGATACTGATGATAAAATCAGGATACCCTAGATCGATAGCTTCCCTACATGCATCAAAGGCATCATGTATCACTTTTTCAGACAGTTTAATAATCATGTCATTGTCTTCTACTTCAGCTATAAACTGTCCCGGCGGTATTACAATATCATCTTTTATCCACCTGATTAACGCCTCTGCACCATAATAACACTGTTTGTCAACACTCCACAACAACTGGAAATAAGGTTTTATTTCACCCTTCACGAGTGCTTCATCTAGTTCTTCTTCTAATTCATAGTGATTGATAATGTTATCTACAGGATTAAATGTGTCGTACATTTCAGTCAGTCTTTTTATCAGAGTTTCATTTCTAGACTTTAAGGTTTCAATCTGTCCTAGATGCATCTGAATATCGCTTTTATTATGAGATCCCGGAACTCGGACAACCTTTTGTTTATCATATAAAGTTTCAAGCACTTCAAGTGCTTCTAAGTATTTCCCTTGTTTCTTTAAAACCATGCTATTTGAAAATAAGAATTTCTCGTTTAATAGCACATTTTTTATATCAAACTTCTGATCATGTGCTTTCAAATAATATTTGACTGCACTTTCATAGTCCAATAAGATCTCACATATTTCATATAAATTCAGCAATAATATTCTATAATTGATTAGTTTTTCGTAACCCTCTACTTGCATAAAATAACCGAGTGCGGTTTCATATACACGTCTTGAATGTTCAATACTATTCATTTCGAGCAAAATCAAACCATATGTCCCATAGATTCTAGCTTTAACAAGTGGTACTGAAACCTTTTCTAATGTTCGTACACCTCTTTTAATGTAATACTTAGCTTGTTCAAAATCTCCAATTTTTCTATAGATTAATGCCAACAATCGATTACCTTCTGTAATCAATAATTGGTTATTGGATTCATGCGCTGCTTCAATTACTTTAATATACGATTCCAATGTTTCAATATAATTATAAGTATGGTAATGATAAAGACCTATTCCCATGTAATAATAAAACTGATTTTCTGGTAATTCTATGTTTGGATTTCTTTGTATGAGTTCTTTTAGCTTATCAAAAACTTCTTTGTCAGTATAGATGGCAGACACAGCAAAAAGACATACCAAATCATCAAATGATTCAGTCGTCTCAGAATTTAAATGTAGTTTTAACAAATCCTGGTATTCTGCTAAAGTCAAACTTTTAGCAGCTTCGATTTTTTCATACAACATATAGCATCCTTTCAAATCCATATAACAGTATATCACTAAAAAAAGTGTTTTAAAGTAACGTTTTGAGAAAAATATTAATTTTTATTCATAATTAAACAAACCTAAACAATCCCTTACTATTGGATATCTCTATTGAGAATTTCTTTAAAATATCAATACCCAAAACACCATCTAATTCATAATCATTTAACAATCCTGTAAATCCAGTTTCTAATTGTTTAAATGATATTTGGTAGTCTATTAACTCTAAATTATATGATTTGATGACTTTTACAGCTTGTATATAAGAGCCATGTGCCCCAAAATGTTTTTTGTTTTTATATCCACTTACCTTCAAATGATCTTTTTCTATAAGATTTTCATTAATCCAGGACTTTTTAGCACCTGTATCAAATCCAAAAGTTCTCTGCTTCCCTTGATGGTTCAAAGTGATAACTGGAAATGTACTTCTAGGAAAATTCATAGTCTCTATTGGCAACGCTTCAGATGCTTTGATTAAAAGTTTATCTTTACTAATCGTAAAATCAAACATACTCAAAATATCCCATCCGATGATACCATCTAATTTATAGATGGTTTGTCCTAATAACGAAAACGACAATTGATCTTCCAGTATCAGCATAGGAAGGTTCTTAAATGTAGCGCCTAACACTTCTATACCGTCAAATGCACAAAGATTCATCGACTTCTTAAGACCATCAGCTGCTCCGACACTGACTTCTTTAATTGTTGTTCCTTCTTTAACAAAGACATTTGAGATGCAGGATACTTCAGCACCTGTATCCAATAAAAAATCATACTTTTTCTCATGAATAGTCACTTCAACACATAACATACCCATGATATTTTTTTTTAAGACATAAACACCACCTTCAGTAGGTTTGATGTTCAAAGTTGGTAAATCGGCTATTGTTTTATAAAACCCCTCTGACGCTTCACTCATTGTCAGACTAGCACTTTCAACTTCATTTATTAATTTATCATATCTCTCAAAGTCCTTTTGCGAGCTATTCTTCAATTTAGTGATTTTACATCTGCTCATACACTCTCACTTTCTATTCCTTGACTCATTCTATTATAACTTATTTTATTAAATAGTAAAAATGATTGCGACCGCAATTATTTTGCATTATAATGATTGCGGACGCAAACATAAAGGAGTCATTATGAAAGATTTATCCTTCGGGAAATATATATCATCAATATATAGAAACCAATGTATTATTATCAATGATATTTGTAAAGATTTAAACATCAGTAGTGGACAGTATCTGTTTTTAATCAAAGTTGCCGAAAACCCTAATATCACACAAAAAGAGTTATCTGATATGCTTCATTTTGATAGAGCCAATACCAATAGAGCCATAAAAAAATTAGAATCATTATCTTATCTGGTTGTAACACCTGATTCCAAAGATCAAAGAAATAAACGAAGTGTTTTAACAAAAGAGGGGTATAAAGTAGCAAAACTACTTGGAAAGCGCTTGACTCGCGTGACGGAAGTTTTAACAAGGGGATTTACAGATGAGGAGAAGCTTTTATTCTCTAAACTTATTCATACGATGGATATAAATGTTCAAAATGAAGTTCAACAACTTAAAGGAGGCCTTGATGGCTAGACATGACTTAACAATCGGCGATGAGAAACAACTGCTGAAAACTCTAACCATTCCAATGATATTTGGTATATTGGGACTGGTTGCATTTAATTTGGCAGACACTTATTTCGTCGGAAGATTAGGTACCACACAAATGGCTGCTTTGACATTTACATTCCCCGTCGTTTTGGTTTTAAATAGTTTAAACCTTGGCCTTGGTGTTGGTGCTTCTGCAGTTATCTCTAAAGCTGTTGGCGAAAAGAATGATGAGAAAATCAAAAGGTTGTCTTCAGACAGTTTAACCTTAGGAGTTACATTTGCCACCATCGCAATCATAATAGGTTCATTGACCATTGAACCGGTTTTTAGAAGTCTAGGTGCCGATGATAATGTTATGCCATATATTAAGGATTATATGAGTATCTGGTATTTAGGAGTCCCTTTCGTTGTGATACCAATGATTGGAAATAACATAATCCGAGCTTTGGGAGATACAAAAACACCAAGTATCGTTATGTTAGTCGCAGCTATAGGGAATATCATCTTAGATCCGTTACTGATTTTTGGCATATGGATTTTTCCTGAGATGGGTGTAAAAGGCGCCGCTCTTGCAACTGTTTTTTCAAGAAGTATTACTTTCTCTGTAGGACTATACGTTCTTATCATACGAGAGAAAGTAGTCACTCCTAAAGTAATTCATATAAAGACACTCTTAAATTCATGGAAAGAAATTTTATTCATAGGACTACCAAATGCCATTGCAAGAATGATACTCCCTATTGGATTAGGCATTATAACAGGTCTGATTTCAGGTTATGGTCATGAGGCTGTAGCGGGTTATGGTATCGCTACGAGAATTGAATATTTTGCCTTAGCCATTGTTCAGGCATTATCAGCTATTATACCCGTTTATGTCGGTCAAAATTTTGGTGCTAAGAAAATAGACAGAATCAAGAAAGGGCTTCATATCAGCAAGAAATTTTCAATGTTGTATGGTTTGATTGCCTATGTACTGTTATTCATTACTGCTCCTCTATTCGCATCACTCTTTACTAAACAGACCGAGGTATCTTCTGTTATTGTACTCTATTTAAGAGTGGTACCACTTGGGTATGGTCTACAAGGCGTTATATTGATAACTGTAGGCGCTTTAAATGCTTTACGCCACCCATTACAAGCAGCACTTCTAAATCTTGTTCAGATGTTGATTATCTACGTACCGTTGGCTATATTGTTAAGTTCAGTATTAGACATAACAGGGATTTTCATCGCACTGGTCATTTCATTTGCGATTACAGGGTTATTCGCTAATATAGTACTTAATAAAAATCTTAAATTAAAATAATACCGTCATTTGACGGTATTTGTTTTTACATCTTCAGTAATACACAATGTTTACGATTTTACCCACCCGCAGATAAAAAAGCCATTCTAAATTTATGTATCGCTTCTTCAACATATTCCCCTTCAAAAGTAACCGTGGTTGAAGGAATCCTGATCAGCTTATTTGGTCTATCAGGATTTTTAGTGAGTGTTATTTCTACATCAGTACCTTCTAATTCGTTCACATAAGCTTCAAGCAATCTATATGGAATACTGCTGTCAATTGTATATAACATATATCCTCCAAAAAAAACACGCCAAAAGGCGTGTTACTTCTTAAATTTATTTGGTGTATTAACAACAATAAGTTTTACATTCTTATTGGTACAATTTGTCCAGTTATGCGGAATCTTTGAGTCGTAATGCATTGTATCACCTGGGTACAATAAAAACTCTTCATTATCTAATGTCACATTTAAGATACCTTCTAAAACATAAACAAACTCCTCACCTTCATGTCCATAAGGATCGTTAGCTTCTGACTCACATTGTGGTAAGATTACTTGCATTCTAGGCAACATGTCCATAGAATCTGGATTTAGCGTTAAATGGTAATCGATAAATTGTGAATTCTTTATAGTAAACACTTCTTGCTCATAAGAACGTAATACTTTCCTTGCTCTTTTTTTAGGCATCGTAAAGAAGTATGACAAATCTGAATCTAATGCTTTTGCAATTGTATCCAAAGATGAAATAGCAACCGATGTAACGCCTCTTTCAATTTGTGATAAGAAACCAATCGATAAGTTTGTCATTTGACTAAGTTCCTTTAATGTTAATTCTTTCATTGTTCTTAATGCTTTAAGTTTACTGCCTATATCGTTTACCATGTATCCTCCTAAAAACCCATGTGTTCTGTACGATTAATAATTTCATCTTGAAGGGCTTTACTCAAATGATTAAAGTAATCACTGTAACCTGCAACTCTTACAATCAAATCTTCATAGTCTTCAGGACTTTCTTGAGCCTCTTTTAATAGGTCTGCTCTGACAACATTAAACTGTATATGATGTCCATCCATTCTAAAGTATGATCTGACAAGACTTGCAAGTGACGCTATAGCACTATCAGTTTCTAGTAAATCTGGTGTAAACTTCTGATTTAAAAGTGTTCCACCTGTTTTTAAATGATCCATCTTAGATACCGATTTAATCACAGCAGTTGGGCCGTTTCTATCGCCGCCTTTTGTTGGTGATATACCTTCAGATAAAGGTAATCCATTATAACGTCCATCTGGTGTTGCACCCATAACTGATCCAAAGAAAACATGACATGTTGTTGGCAACATATTGATGCGGTAGTGCCCACCAATTGGATTTTCTCTGCCATTTACAGTTTCATAAAATGCATCAAATACTGATTTCATCAGATCATCTGCATAATCATCATCATTACCATATTTTCTTGTTTTATTAAACAAGAGTGCTCTGATGTAATCCTCATTTTCAAAGTTACTATCAAGTGCTTGTAACAACTGATCCATTGTGATTTTCTTGTTTTCAAAAACATGGTCTTTTATAGCAGATAAACTATCCGTAATCGTACCGATACCAACACCTTGAATATAAGACGTATTGTATCTTGCACCACCAGCATTATAATCTATACCTTCTGTTATACAATCATCAATAACAACAGACATAAATGGTGCTGGCATTTCATTTGCATATAACCTACCAATCACATTGGAGCCTTCAATTTTTATATCAAGGAAATACTTCAATTGTTTTTTATATGCTACAAATAAATCCTCATAAGATTCAAACAATCTTGGATCACCTGTCTCTAGACCAATTAATTTCCCTGTGTATTTATCATATCCATTATTCAGTGTAATTTCAAGAATTTTCGTCAAATTGAAGTATCCCTGCAGAATATAAGACTCTTTTCCAAAAGCACCAGTCTCAACACACCCACTACAGCCACCCTCACGAGCGTCCTCTAAAGACTTACCCATGTTTACCATTTCTTCAATAACGGCATCAGCATTAAATATAGACGGTTGACCGGCACCTTTTCTAACCACTCTTAGAGCATGTTTGATAAATCCTTCAGGATTTTTACGACTCAATTGAACATTTGAACTGGGTTGAACCAATCTCATCTCATCAATACAATCAAGTATTAGATAAGACATATCGTTCACGCCATCTTGTCCATCTATTGTCATACCACCCACACCAATATTTGCAAAGTCAGTATATGTCGCACTTTCCAATAATGTAAAACCTACTTTAGGAGGTGCTGGCTGATTGTTAAACTTAATCCAAAACAGATTCAACAGTTCAAATGCAGCGTCCTTTGTCAAACTACCATCATTTAAACCTTTTTCATAAAATGGTTGTAAATGTTGATCGAGTCTCCCCGGACTGAAGGCATCCCAAGTATTAAGTTCTGTTGTAATACCTAAATGAACAAACCAATAACTCTGTAAAGCTTCGTGGTAATTAGATGGTGCATGTTCCGGCACCCTATTACAAACATCAGCTATTTTAAGCAGTTCCGCTTTTCTGATCGGATCCGTTTCTTCTTTAGAAAGTTCTAAAGCTTTTTCTGCATGACGTTTACCATATAAAATAATCGCATCACATGAAATCAGCATTGCTTTTAGTTCTTCTCTTTTTTCATATGCTTTTAAATCATTCTGAAAATCTAAATTTTCTAAAGAATGATTGATTTCTTCTTTGAAATCTTTGAAGCCTTTTAAGAATATTTTTTTATCTGCTACTGTATGTCCAGGGGCTCTTTGTTCTAAGAACTCAGTAAAAATACCTGCTTCGTATGCCCCAATCCATTCATCGGTCATATTTTTAAACAATTTACTTCTAATTGATTTATTTTTCCAGTAAGGTATTGCTGTCTGTTCCTGATAAGCATATGCTTTTGAATCCACATCAAAACTAACTTGTTTTCTTGAATTCATAACATCAAAATCTGATATCTCATGACAGCATAATTCAGGATAAGTCGGTGCAGCACCAGGTCTAGCACCCTTTTCTCCTACGATTAATTCACCCTCACCAATATAAATCGGTTTATTTTTGAGTATTTCATAAAAAGACATCGCCCTTAGAACAGGGGTCGATACTTCTCCTAAATGTTCTTTATAGACATCAGTAACATACTTAGCTCTATCAATCCAGATATGAGGCACTGCTTTTAAACTCTCTTTTCTTAATTTTTGAACTCTTGTTGTCAGCATCTTAACCTCCTATATAAGTACTAATACCATGACTTTCAAAGAAATGTACTATACTCTTTAACTTATCCTCTGTTGGTTTTTCAAACTCGATAAACTTTGAATCAATCATCAAATGATTGTATTTGTTTTCTGCATAATTATGATATGGCAAAAGGTTAATCTGATCTACATAGTCACTATCGATTAATTTTAAGACTTCTGCAAAGTGTTTCTCATCATCATTGATACCTTTAAGTAAAATTAATCTAAGATAGACATGGTTTGTCTTAATAATCTTTTTAAAATTCTCTATAATCAACGCATTTGGAACCCCAGTCAGCTTTTCATGTACCTCTGAATTGGTATGTTTGATATCATACAAGAACAAATCCACATATGGTAATAACTTTTCAATGTGTTTCCATGGAGCGAATCCAGTTGTATCTATCGTTGTATGAATGTCATGTTCTTTACACGATTTTAAAACTTCCAATAAGAAATCACTTTGCATCAATGGTTCGCCACCTGAAAATGTCACGCCCCCTTTTGATTGTTCATAAAATATATGATCTTTTAAAATCTCTACCATCAGTTCTTCAACGGTATAAAGCTTCCCAACATATTCCAATGCTTCTGATGGACAAGGTTCAGGGTACACAAATCCATCACAACTGTTACACCCTATACACTTATCTTGATTGAATGTAAGTTCTTGATCCGTACGGATACTCTCAGGGTTGTGACACCACTGACATTTAAGTGGACAGCCCTTAAAAAATATTGTTGTACGGATTCCTGGCCCATCATGTAATGCATACTTTTGTATATTAAAAATCTGTCCTGTCATATGTTCTCCTAACCTAAAACTTGTAACGCTCTAGGATACTTTGTCAACACTTCATATCCATCTTCCGTAACCACAATTGTATCTTCAATTCTCATACCACCCCAACCTGGAATGTAAACACCTGGTTCAATGGTCAAAACATTATTAACTCTAATATCATCTTTAGATGTAATGCTCATAGATGGTCCCTCATGAACATCTAAACCAACACCATGACCTAATCCTGGATAATAATATTCCGTTGCCTCAGCATCTAATACTTCTCTTACTTTCGCATCTGGTACGGTTGCTTTGATACCACCTTGTAAAACAGCGGTAGAATCAATTGTTGCCTTTAACATCATTTCATATAAAGCAACTTGTTTTTCAGATGCTTCACCGATAATAAATGTTCTGGACATATCTGAATGATACCCTTTATACAGCGCTCCAAAATCAATTTGTAAGAAGTCACCCTTTTCCAGTTTTTTATTACTTGGTTTACCGTGAGGCATTGCCGTTTTATCTCCAGATAATATGATTGTGTCAAATGATATGTTATCTGCTCCGTATGACTTCATATAATACTCTAACTGTGCAACCAACTGTAATTCTGTCACACCTATTTTTATATGTGGGACAAGTGATTCTAGAGCTTTATCAGCTATATCACACGCTATTTTAAGACACTCAATTTCAGAAGGTTCTTTCACTTCTCTTAATGCTTCAACTAAACCTGACATCGGAACCAGTTCCACATCCATCTTGTGATGTTTTAGTGCATTACTTAATAATCTGTAATGTTTAAACGCCAAATTATTTTCATTGAAGTATAATTTCGTGATATCATATTTTTTCAGATAAAAAATGATGGTATCAGGATCTGGTCTTGTTGGGTTATGCCACTTTGTTACTTCAAGATGTTCACATTCCATTTTAGCTTGTGCATCGTAACGACCATCCGTCATAAGAACTTGTCCTTCTGAAGATAGGATTAGATAAGATGCCTCTCCTGTAAATCCAGACATATACGTTACATTAGATTCATTACTGATAAAATACCCTTCATTCTCTTTTATTGATACCGATTCAAAAAACTTATTTATTCTATGTTTCATATCTATTCTCCTTTTTATTATCACATTATACTCATACTATAATTATATAGCTTGTTTTCACTAATATCAATATGTTTTTGGTGATATGTTTTAGTTTTAGCATAAATATCAAAGTCTTTTTTCACTTTTGTTTAAAAAACTTGCTTATGTTTTACATTATACAAGTTTTTTTTGCAGTATAATCACAAAATACTCTCCTTATAGTCTGTTAGAATTAAATAATTCCATTCATACTATAAGAAGAGTATCTTCTTTATACGCTTTGTTCCATTTTAATTTCTTTTAAAGGTACTGCTAATTTAACACTGCGGGTTTCCAAAATTTCCATAATTCTAAAATTCGTATCTTCTGCTATCGTCAAATATTTACCCCAGTCTGAAGTATTCGTGAAGTAATATAAAAATAGATTAAATGACCCTTCACCAAATTTGTTGAACTTTACAAAAATAGTTTCATTGTTTATCTCAGGGTGATCAATTAACATTTTATCGATATCAGCAACCACCGCTTTGATATCTCGTGTCGGTGTATCAATATGAATCTTAAGTTCATAACTGATACGACGGATCTCTCTTTTAGAATAGTTAATAATATTTGTATCCGCAACTCTTGAGTTCGGTACGGTTACAATTGATTTATTAAACTTTCTAATCTTAGTACTTCTGAAATTGATATCCTCAACTGTACCTTCTACTTCACCGACTATAATCCAGTCTCCAATTGTAAATGGCTTTTCAGTGATTATTACAGCACCACCAAACATATTAGCTAGAGTATCTTTAGCAGCAAGTGCAAACGCTAAACCACCAATACCAAGACCTGCAACAAAACCATTGACATCAAAGCCCCATTCAGACGCAACAATTGCAATTCCAATTACAAATATAATCAATCTAAAGACTTTTGATAAAAACGGTGCTATTAATTTATCTACTTTGATCTCAAATACATCTAATACATCTGCAAAAAATATTTTTGATTCATCTGTAGAATTATATAACGTCCACATTATAAATATAATAATAGACGATTTATAGAAATTTAAAGCAAAGGCATTAAAACTATCTATATGTTTACCCACTAAAAATTCCATATCAACTATCTGGTATACAATATATAACACTGTCATTGTTAATAACATCTTTAGTGGTTTTCTAACAACTTTCACTAAAAGATCATCTAAAGTTGATTTGGTTTTTTTAGTACTCTTTTCTACTAAAGAGAAAATGAATTTGGTTGCTCTTTTTCTTAACAGTAAAAACAGGAGTAAAATTAATGTACCAATCAGTACTGATTGTGTGAAACTATGTTCTAATATTTTTAATATATCCATGATTACCTCCGACCATAGTTTACAATAAAACTTCACCTAACTCAAGAATCCAGCCAAAGAAAAAACTCCTATATCAAAACAGGAGTTTTTGAATCTTATTAAGCTATAAATGCCCAAACACCTAATCCAACAAATATTAAAGCCCAGATGTAGAAAAAGATAGTGGTACCTTTTTCACCTAATACTTTTACGAAACCTTGGATTTTTTTCATGTTCCAAATTTTTGGTGGTTGCTTGAATGCAATAAAGATTACAAATGCCGCGTAAACAAATGCCAATAAACCTAACAACTTAATCATATAATACCTCCTATTCTAATCCTCTTCTGACCTGTGGTGCAAGTAATGCAACTACAACACTACTTAAGCCAACGACCAAACCTGTATACAATAATATTTGAGGCCATGTTGCAACATCATCAAGTATTGCTGCATTGCCTTTGTATGTCCAATAAAACGGTATCCAATAAAATAAGATTTGCCATTTATCAGATAATAACTCTGCAGCTGCCATAGCAGCACCAACTGGTAAGAATAACATCTTCACACCAGCAGCAGCGTTCATAACATCATCATTTTTGATACCTTCAATAAAACCAACTAAGATACTGACAATTGTACAAGCTAAGATTGCCAAAACAGCTTGTCCAATATTGACGGATCCATAACCTGTTAACAGCAGTATTGCAATACAACCATAGACTGACATGAAGATACCTATTACACATTTACCCATAATAAAGGTTGCTCTTGAAGTTGGTGTTAAATTCATCGCACTGATAGTATTGTCACCTTTTTCTTCAATTATGTTAACGGCAATAATCATACCTGCCAATATAGAAGTCATAATCAAACTCATATTAACAAACATCGCTTTAAACGGTGGTTTTGTTTTACCAAAATCATGAAGTGTTGTATTTGTGTCTTCAATAGACACATCTAAATCATGAAATGTCTTGATCATTTTAGCAAATTCAGTGACAGATTCAGGTTCATTCCCTTGAGCCAATATATGATGACCATTCTCTCCTGGCACTATACCAACAATGTTATCTCTTTCATTTATTCTCTTTTCTAGAGCTTCTAAATCATCAAACAGCTCAACTTTTGCAAATTCCTCATAATAGCCAACCATCTCAGTTTCTTCACCGTTTAAAAGCGCTAGCTCTACGGTAGTATCATTGATGCTTGGCGCCAATAAATTAATACCTATACCAAATAGAATTGGGAAGATCAAAATATAAAGCGATAAGAATTCACGAGTATTTACTTTTACATCTCTTAAAAATATAATCCATATTCTTTTAAACATTTAATCCTCCTTTCTATAATGTTAATGTCTTCTTAAATCGATAGTTTCCATACAAGAATAATATCA